>Ga0256839_1000091_pt1 | contig 119544 bp, 119 predicted proteins | sample 354166metaG_FD_185968 | JGI IMG/M metagenome (GOLD analysis project Ga0256839, IMG submission 185968) | Hydrothermal vent microbial communities from Mid Atlantic Ridge, Atlantic Ocean - 354-166 | ecosystem: Environmental > Aquatic > Marine > Hydrothermal vents | place: Atlantic Ocean: Mid...
AGGAGGAAATGGAGCCAGAGGGGCGGAGCGTAGCGCATCTCCACCACCAGCGCCGCCCCCACCACCACGAAGCCCACCAGCAGCACCACGAAGGCGACGGGACCGTCGCCGGCATCGTGGCGCCCCAATTCGAGGCCGCAGGCCTCGCAGCGATCCGCGAGGCGGAGGAAGCCCGCGAAGAGCCGGCCGCGTCCGCAGCGCGGACAGCGGCCGGCCATCGCGGCCCGGACGGGCGAGACGCACGCGCTCACCTCAGGGCACCGCGGGCACGGTGAATTCGAGGCTGCCGCCCCACCAGTAGACGAAGGTGAAGAGGAACAGCCATACCACGTCCACGAAATGCCAGTACCAGGCCGCCGCCTCGAGGCCGACGTGCTGTTCGGGGGTGAAGTCGTTCTTCCAGGCCCGATAGGCACAGACCATGAGGAAGACGGTGCCGATCTGCACGTGGAGGCCGTGGAAGCCGGTGGCCACGTAGAAGGCCGAGCCGAAGATCCCGTCGGTGAAGTCGAAGCCCTCGTGGACGATGGCCTGATAGTACTCGTAGCCCTGGAAGAAGGTGAAGATCAGGCCGAGCAGCACGGTGAGCAGGAGGGCCTTGAAGCCGGTGCGGTTGTCCCCGTGGCGGATGGCGTGGTGGGCCCAGGTGACGGTGGCGCCCGAGGTGAGGAGGATCAGAGTGTTGAGGAAGGGAATCTCCCAGGTGGGCACCGGCTCGACGCCCTCGGGGGGCCAGGAGACGGGCTGCGGCGGTGCGTTCGGCGGCACCAGGGCGCCCCAGAAGAAGGCCCAGAAGAAGGCCGCGAAGAACAGGACCTCCGAAGTGATGAAGAGCGCCATGCCGAGGCGCAGGCCGTGGGAGACCACCGGCGTGTGGTGGCCTGCCCGCGACTCCTTCAGCACGTCGCTCCACCAGCCCACCATGGTGACGGCGATGAGGGCGATGCCGGCCCAGAAGAGCCAGGGGCCCGCGGCCATCTCGTGCATCCACAGCGCCGCCCCCATGGTGAAGAGGACGCCGGCCACCGAGCCCACGAGGGGCCACGGGCTCGGCTCCACCAGATGGAAGGGATGTTTCGCGGTTTCCGTTGCCATCGACCTGCTCCCTCTACCCTCCTGTCCTCAGCCGCCGCGGGCGCCCATGCGCAGGATGGTGATGACGTAGAACAGGATCACCAGCGCGAAGAGCAGCACCGCCAGCGCGATGTTGCGGCTGCGCCGCCGCCGTTCGAACGCGTCCCGGTCGGACGGCCCGTTGGGATCACCCGGCACCGACGGTCACTCCCACGGCCCGGTCCACCACCAGCGCCAGGAACAGCCCGAAGAGATGGACGATGGAGACGCGGAACAGCCGCCGCGCCTCGCGATCGGCCCCGGTCCGGGCGAGGCGTTCGGCCGCCGCCACGAAGGTCCCGCCCAGCAGCAGAGCCGCCACCCCGTAGAGGAGGCCGGCCATGCCCACGACCCAGGGCAGGAGACCGATGCCGGCCACCAGCCAGGTGTAGGCACGGATCTGGCGGATCGTGGCCGTCCGTCCCGCCACCACCGGCAGCATGGGCACGCCGGCACGGGCGTAGTCCTCACTGCGGCACAGGGCCAGCGCCCAGAAATGGGGTGGTGTCCAGAGGAAGATCAGGGCGAACAGCAGCCAGGCCTCGAGGGACACCTCGCCACTCGCCGCCGCCCAGCCCACCACCGGCGGCAGGGCCCCGGCGGCCCCGCCGATCACGATGTTCTGGGGTGTCCGGCGCTTGAGGAACACCGTGTAGATCAGGGCGTAGTAGACGATGGTGAGGGCCAGGAGGCCCGCCGCCAGCCAGTTGGTGGCGAGTCCCAGCACCGCCACCGCCACCAGCCCCAGCACCACGCCGGCACCCCACGCCTCCGCCGGATCGATGCGACCGGCGGCGGTGGGGCGGTGGCGGGTGCGGGCCATGAGACGGTCGATGTCCGCGTCGTGGGCGTTGTTGAGGGCGGCGGCCGCGCCGGCACCGGCGGCGATGGCGAGGACGGCGATCGCCGCCAGCACCGGATGCGGCTCGCCCGGGGCGAGGTAGAGCCCCACGGCCGCGGTGAACACCGCGAGCTGCATGACGTTGGGCTTGAACAGCCGCCACCAGTCGCGGAGGGAGGCCGCCGCGGGGGCGGCGTCCTCCACCAGGATCCGTTCACGCGGTCGTGACGTCACCTCGCCCCTCTCCTCGGCTCAGGCCACCCGGGGCTGTTCCTCGAAGGTGTGGAAGGGTGCCGGCGAGGGGACGGTCCACTCGAGGGTGGTGGCACCCTCGCCCCACGGGTTGGCCGGGCACTTCTCCTTGGCCGTGAAGGTCCTCCACAGCACCACGAAGAAGACCAGGGTCGCCACGCCACCCATCAGCGCCCCCAGGGAGGAGATGAAGTTCCAGCCGGCGAAGGCGTCCGGATAGTCGGGGATGCGGCGCGGCATGCCGGCGAGCCCGGAGAAGTGCATCGGGAAGAAGGTGAGATTCACCGCGATGAAGGTGAGCCAGAAGTGCAGCTTGCCGAGCTTCTCCGGGTACATCTTCCCGGTCATCTTGCCGATCCAGTAGTAGAAGCCGGCGAAGATCCCGAAGAGGGCACCCATGGAGAGGGTGTAGTGGAAGTGCGCCACCACATAGTAGGTGTCGTGCAGGGCCACGTCCGCGCCGGCGTTGGCCAGCACCACCCCCGTCACGCCGCCGATGGTGAAGAGGATGATCATGCCGATGGCGAACAGCATCGGCGTGGTGAAGCGGATGGATCCGCCCCACATGGTGGCGATCCAGCTGAACACCTTGATGCCGGTGGGCACGGCAATGACCATGGTGGCGGCGACGAAATAGGCCTCCACGTCGGTGCTCATGCCGACGGTGTACATGTGGTGGGCCCACACGATGAAGCCGATGAAACCGATGGCCACCATCGCATAGGCCATGCCGAGATAGCCGAAGATCGGCTTCCTGGAGAAGGTGGAGACCACGTGGCTGATGATGCCGAACGCGGGCAGGATCATGATGTAGACTTCGGGATGCCCGAAGAACCAGAACAGGTGCTGGAACAGCACGGGATCACCGCCGCCGGCGGGATCGAAGAACTGGGTCCCGAAGTTGCGGTCGAACAGCAGCATGGTGATGGCCCCGGCCAGCACCGGCAGCGCCAGCAGCAGCAGGAAGGCCGTCACCAGGATCGACCAGACGAACAGCGGCATCTTGTGGAGAGTCATCCCCGGCGCCCGCATGTTGAAGATGGTGACGATGAAGTTGATGGCGCCGAGGAGCGAGCCGGCACCGGCGAGATGCAGGCTGAAGATGGCGAAGTCCACCGACGGATCGGGATGGCCGAGGGCCGAGGAGAGGGGCGGATAGATGGTCCAGCCGGTGCCCGCGCCGGCGCCCACGAACATGGAGAGCACCAGCATGAGGCCGCCGGCGGCGGTGAGCCAGAAGCTCATGTTGTTCATGCGCGGGAACGCCATGTCCGGCGCACCGATCATCAGCGGCACGAACCAGTTGCCGAAACCGCCGATGAGCGCCGGCATGACGAAGAAGAACACCATGATCAGGCCGTGGGCCGTGACCAGGACGTTGAAGAAGTGATGATCCTCGATCAGCTGGGTGCCGGGCTGCATCAGCTCCAGTCGGAACCAGATGGACATCAGCAGCCCGACGATGCCGAAGACGAAGGCGAAGACCAGATAGAGCGTTCCGATGTCCTTGTGATTGGTGGAGAACAGCCACCGCCGCAGTCCGCTCGGCACGTGGTGTTCGTGGGCATGCGCCTCTGCGTGTGCCATGGATCGCGTCCCTGCTTTCCCTTACCCTGGAAGTTCCCCCGCGCTCAGTTGGCGGCGAGCCGGACCGGCGCCTCGTCGGCCCGGGCGAACTCTTCCTGCGCCTTCTTCACCCAGGCGTCGAACTCCTCGCGGGTCACCACCTTGACGGCGATGGGCATGAAGCCGTGGCCGTAGCCGCACAGCTCCGAGCACTGACCGTAGAAGGTCCCCGTCTCCCTGGCCTCGATCCACACCTCGTTGAGCCGTCCGGGAACGGCGTCGATCTTGACCCCGAAGGCGGGCACCGCCCAGGAGTGGAGCACGTCGCCGGCGGTGACCTGGAGGGTGATCTTGGTGTTCACGGGAATGACGACGTAGTTGTCGGTCGCGAGCAGACGCGGCTCACCGGGCTCCAGCTCGTCGTCCTGCTTCATGATGGCATCGAAGGTGAAATTGCCGTGATCCGGATAGACATAGGACCAGTACCACTGATGGCCGATGGCCTTGATGCGGAACTCGGTCTCGGGAACCGTGTCCATGTAATAGAGCAGCTTGAAGGACGGAATGGCGATGATCACCAGGATCAGCACCGGAATCGCCGTCCAGAGCACCTCGAGGGTGGTGTTGTGGCTGCGCTTGGACGGGACCGGATTCTTGTCCTCGCGGAAGCGCACCACCACATAGCCGATCAACCCGAAGACGACGAGGCAGATGAGGGTGATGATCACCAGCAGCAGGTTGTGGAACTCGGTGAGCTTCTCCATCACCGGCGTCACCGCCCGCTGCAGGTTCATCTGCCAGGGATGCGGCAGTACGCTCTCGGCGAGCGCCGGCCCCGACACGGCCGCGGCCATCGCCGCGAGCGCCAGCGATCTGCGCCACTTCATCGCCTGCGACCCCCTCTCTCGGATGGCTCGAGGTCCGGACTTCGCGGCCCGGAACGTCCGCGACGCCCCTGTCCTTGACGCGCGTCAAACCTATCCGGGCACCTCCCGCCTGTCGCCGGCGACACGTTGTCGCAAGAACGGACAGGATTCCTCGGGAGATCTTCACGATCTCTTAACCCGCGGGTGGCAGGGTGCGGGGCGGTCCCGCGGAGCGATGGCCATGACGACCACGCCTCTCCCGGCATCCGCCCGGACTCGCGCCGCCCCGGTCTCCGAGCGCCTGCCGCCGGCCCTGGCCCTCTCCTTCATCCTCGTGAGTTCGACGCTGCTGTGGGCGCTGATCGGCTGGGGCGTGAGGGCACTGCTGCGCTGAGACACGGCGTCGGCGGCCCGCCGCCACCGATACGTCCGACCCGCCCGGGCGGCCGGCATCCGCGTCCGGAGCCACGCGTCGCCACGACGGTGTGGCGGTCTCACCCGGGTGGACCGGAATCCGCCGCGGAGTCCGTCGCGCCACCGGCGGCCTCCTCCCCGGTCGCGGGCGGAACATCTCCGGGTACACCCCGGGGAGCCCGGCGCCCTCGCCCGCCCCGACCGCGGGCGGAACACCCCGCGGCGGGGATCCGCCCCGGCCCGTCGGGGTCGCCGGAGCGGACGCGGCCGTTCCCCGACACCCGTCCGGTCCCGACGGAGGCGACGGACCCTGCCGGGCGGCATGGTCGGCCATCCGGTGGCGCGCGCTCCGAGAGCCGGCGGCGACGCATCCGGTCGAAGGACCTCGACTCCTCCCATCCCCGCTTCCATCCCCGCGGCCGCTTCCCCGGCGACACCGTCCGGCCCCGTTGCGGTGGCGGAATGGCTGATGGAGGGCGGCGATCGCGCCCCTCGCCTGGGGAGCCGGATGGCGCGCCATCCCCGCCGCGGCCACGGCGGGCCGTTCCGCCGCCGGGCGGCCGATCCCGGGCCGGTCCCCACGGGCGCCGGGGCAATGGCGCGCCCGTGCAGGGAGGACCGGTGGGCCGGGTGACCCGCAACGCGGCGGAGGTGCCGATGCTCGCCGCGCGTTCGGCGGTGGTCACCCACGAGCGTCCGGAGGCGGTCCGGGCGCCGCGGCCCCCGACGCGCGCCGTCTCCCGCACCCGCCACGGGGCGGCGGCCGCCCACATCCGCCGCGAGACACCGCCCGCTTCGGCTAGGATCGCGCGGCCCACGTGGACGGGATCCGTCGCGTCCACCGGCTTCGACGTCTCCGCCCGCGGCGGGACGCCGCCGGCGCTCGTCCTCCTGCCGGAGGCGCGGGACTTCGAGGGCGCCGTCCGCGACGCCGTCTCCCTCGCCGGCGACGGCGACACCCTCGCCTGCATGGCCGGCGTGGTGGCGGAGGCCCGCTTCGCCATTCCGAGGTGGATCGAGACGGGCGTCCGCCCCCTCCTCACCGCCCACGTCCCAGCCCCGGTGGCCCGCTTCCGCGCCCGCCACGTGGCGGCCCCGTCCGGCGGGGAGGGGCGCCGCCGGGACGATCAGTCACGGGCGAGGCCGAAGAGGGGGCGCAGACGTACGCCCACGGCGTTGCCGGCCAGCGCCGCCGCCAGCCACGCCCAGCCGTGGAGGCTGCCCGAGACGACCCCCGAGAAGAAGGCGCCGATGTTGCAGCCGAAGGCGAGCCGGGCCCCGTAGCCCAGCAGCAGCCCGCCCACCACCGCCGCCACCAGTTCGCGCGGGGCGAGGCGCCCGCCGAACCGCAGGCGGCCGGCCAGCGCCGCGGCGAGCGCCGCGCCGAGGACGATGGCGATGTTCATCACGCTGGTGACGTCCGCCAGCACCGGCAGGTCGAGGGCGGCCTCGGCGCCCCGCCAGTAGGGCCAGTCCCGGACCGCCACGCCCGCCGTCTCGGCGATCTTCGCCCCCCACAGGGCGAAGGCGCCCGTGATCCCCCACGGCCGACCGGCCAGCAGCAGGGTGGCATAGTTGAGCAGGGCCAGCGCCACCGCGCCCGCCAAGAGCGGCCAGGGCCCCGCGAGGAGACGCCAGCCGCGGGGATCGGATCCCGGGCCGGCGGTCCCGCGCCGACGCTCCACGGCGAGGCTGGCGAGGGCGAGGGCGGCGAGGAGGGTGAGCTGGATCGTCACCGCGCGCCAGGGAGCCTCCTCGAGACCGGGCAGGGTGACGATGCCCAGCGACGGCAGCCCCCACCACCAGGGCGCGTGGGCGGCCCCCAGCAGCGAGCCCGCCACGAAGAACACCAGCACCACCGCCATGCGCGGGCTGCCACCGCCGAGGGCGAAGAGGCAGCCGGAGGCGCAGCCGTTCGCGAGCTGCATGCCGATGCCGAAGAGGAAGGCGCCCACCGCGACGCTCACGCCGACCGGCGCGTAGGCGCCGTAGAGGGGGATGGGCTCGAGGGCGCTCGCGGCGATGGCGGGGACGAAGAGGACGGTGCCCACCGCCAGCATCGCCAGCTGGGCGCGGAGGCCACGACCGTCGCCGTGCACCAGCAGCCGCCGCCAGGCCGAGGTGAAGCCGAAGTCGGCGTGGCGGAGGACGATGCCGAGGGCGAGGCCCACCAGCGCCAGGGCCACATGGCGCGGTCCCGCCACCGCCTGGACGGCGGCGAGATAGGCCGCGGTGGCCAGCAGGATCCCGAGGGGGGCCATCCGCGGGAAGGGACGGACGAGATCGAGGCGGCCGGCCATTTCTGCACCATTCTCACGTTGTTTTTTCTGTTTTACGATTCTGGATAGGTGTTCATGGCCCTGTCAAGCGCGCCCGCTCGATGCTCCATTCTGCCGGGGCGGACATCTCGCCGCACCCCACGGCTGCGTGAGCCCGCCGGGGCGCCGTCACGATCCCGTGGGTGGGGACCGGGGCGCCGGCCGGGGAAGATGTTGACCTCCCGCGCGTCCACCCTCAGGGTGGGGACCGCCGGAGCCCGCGGCCTCCGTCACGGATCCTCGGATGCCCGCCACGACCGGGGCAGCGAGTGAGGCGCACGACCATGCTGGGGAGTCTCCATGCCGTCCGGGCCGGGCGGCCGCGCGTGATCCTTCTTGCCGTGGCCGCGGCACTGACCGCGGCCGGTATCGCCGGTGTCCTGCTCCTCGCCGGATCGCGACCACCCGGTGAGGCCCGGGCCGCCCTCCGCGCCGGGGGCGGGGATCGGTGGCCCGCCGAGCGCGGTTTCGAGACCCCGGCGCGGCTGCCGGATCTCGGTCCGGCCTGGGCGCCGCCGCTGGAGGCCGCCGGCCGGCCCATCGCCCGCCGTCTCGAGGTGGGGCGCGGCGACACCCTCATGGCCATGCTGGTGGGCGCCGGCATTCCCCGGGCCGAGGCCCACGAGGCGATCCAGCGCCTGCGCGGCCGCTTCGACCCGCGCGATCTCAGGCCGGGGCAGGCGCTGCTGGTGGAGCTGGCGCCGCGGGCCGAGGGCGGAGTGCGCCTCGCCTCCCTCGCCCTCGACGTGGACTTCGCCCGCCGCCTGCGCCTCGAACGCACCGCCGACGGTTTCGCCGTCCGCGACATGGTGCTGCCGGTGGTGCGGCGTCCCCGGCTGGTGACGGGGGTGGTAGAGGACAGCCTCTACGTCGCCGGCCGCGCCCGCGGGGTCCCCGACCGCGTCCTCATGGAGCTGGTGCGGCTCCTGAGCTGGGACGTGGACTTCCAGCGCGACCTCCAGCCGGGTGACCGCTTCGAGATCCTCTGGGAGGAGCTCGAGCGGACCGACGGCGGGGCCCGTCGCGTGGGCGAGGTGCTCTACGGGCGCCTCCAGGTGGCCGGGCGCGAGATCGCCTTCTATCGTTTCGAGCGCGCCGACGGTCGGGTGCGGTACTACGGGCCCGACGGCCGCTCCCTGCGCAAGGCGCTCTTGCGCACGCCGGTGGACGGCGCCCGCATCAGCTCGCGCTTCGGCAAGCGCCGCCATCCCATCCTCGGCTACACCCGCATGCACAAGGGCGTGGACTTCGCGGCCCCGCGCGGCACCCCCGTCTATGCCGCCGGCGACGGGGTGGTGACCTACGCTGGCCGCAAGGGCGGCTACGGCATCTACGCCCGGATCCGCCACAACGGCCGCTACGCCACCACCTACGCCCACATGTCCCGCCTCGCCCGCGGCATCCGCCGCGGCGTCCGGGTGCGTCAGGGGCAGGTGATCGGCTATGTGGGCAGTACCGGACGCTCCACCGGCCCCCATCTCCACTTCGAGGTGCTGGTCGACGGCCGGCAGGTGAATCCGCTCCGGATCCGTCAGCCCTCCAGCGAGCGCCTCGCCGGTCGCGAGCTCGAACGCTTCCGCCGCACCGTCGCCGCCATCGACGCGCTCCGTGCCCGTCTCGCCCGCACCGACCTCCTCGCCAGCCGCGAGTGAGGGACGCCGCCCGCCGATCCGTCCCCGCCGCCGGCCCGGAGCGAGGGAGATCGCGGAGTCCGGTTGTCCGGATCGTGTGCGTCCCATGTCCCGCCTCCGCCTCCTTCTCCCGCTGCTGTCGATGCTGCTCGCGGCCTGCAGCGGACCGATGCTCCCCTTCGCCACCGACGTGACGCCGCGGGTGACCGTCCCCCTCGCCAAGGCCGGTATTACCGACGCACGCGGTCGCTTCCGCGAGATCCTCTGCGCCGTCCTCGCCCGCACCGGCGACCGCCTGCCGGATGCGCGACCCTGCACCCGCGCCCTCTGGCGGGTGGGTGCGGAGCCCGCGGGAACGGAGGCGCCGGTGCCGGCGGGCCCCGTCCGCCCACCGCTGCGCCTCGTGCTGGTGACGGGTTACGGGGCCCAGTGCTTCGCCGGGCTGGTGCGGCTCTTCGAGGAGGCGGCGCGCCACGTGCGGCGGCTGGACGTGGCGGTGGTGCGCGCCCCCGTCTCCGCCTTCGGCAGCGTCGCCCACAACGCCGCCATCGTCGCCCGCACCCTGGAGGCCGTCCCCGCCGACGGCCGGCGTCTGGTGCTGCTCGGCTATTCCAAGGGAGCGGCGGATGCCATGGCGGCGCTCGTACGGTATCCACGGGCGGCGCGGCGGGTGGACGCGTTCGTGACCCTGGCCGGGGCCGTGGGCGGCTCGCCCCTGGCCGAGGTGGTGCCGGGCTGGATCGAGACGCTGATCGATCTGTTCCCGGGCACCCGCTGCGATCCCGGCGACGACGGGGCGCTCGCCGACCTGCGGCCGCGGGCGCGCCAGGCCGCCCTCGCCCGCTGGCCGGATCCGCCGCCGGTGCCCCTGGTGTTCTCCCTCGCCGCCTTCGTGCCGCGGGCCGAGACGTCGCGGCTGCTGCGCCCCTTCCACGCCCGCCTCGCCGCCGCCGATCCGCGCAACGACGGTCAGCTGCTGTGGACCGACCAGCTGGTCCCGGGCGGCACGCTGCTCGCCTATCTGCGCGGCGACCATCTGGCGGTGGCGGTGCCGGTGGCGCGCCGGCTGCCCTGGCTGCGGGTGCAGGTGGATCGCAACGCCTATCCGCGGGCGGCGCTCCTGGAGGCGATCCTGCGCTTCACGGCGGAACGGCTGCGGGCGCGGGACGGGACGCGGGGCGGCCCACGGTGATCACCCGCCCGATCTCCTCGCCCCGCAGCCCCACCGCCCGCGGTCGCCGGGTGTCCGGCAGCACCGCCACGTCGTAGAGTTCCGTCACGATGCCGTGGAAGGTGAGCCAGTGCACCACCGCGTTGCGGACCAGGTCCACCACCAGCACGCCGCAGCGCGGCCGCGCCCCGCGCCGCGCCAGCTCCGTCTCGAGGGGCAGGTCGGCGAAGGCGCGATCGCCCCGCGGCAGCGACAGGCCCACGAAGGCGTGGCCGGCGTGGAAGGCGAGGCCGCGCGCATAGCCCGGCAGGAACACCCGCCGCTCCACGGTGCCGCGCGCCGGATCCAGCCGCACCAGCCAGCCCGCGCCCGATTCCAGCAGCCACAGGGCCCCCTCGTACCAGCGCGGCGAATGGGGCATGGCGAGCCCCTCGGCCACCACCGAATCGTCGCGCAGATCCAGCACCACGCCGCCGTCGCGGCGAAAGTCGCGCCAGCCCTCCACCACGTCCGTGCGGGCCACCGCCGTGGCGTAACGGGCGACCCCGTCGCGGAGGGCGAGGCCGTTGAGATGACAGCGGTCCTCCGGCACCAGAGCGGAGACGAAGCGCGGCTTCCACACCGGCACGAAGCTCGCCTCCTCGGACATGGTGGCCACCAGGTTCATGCGGGTGGCGACGAAGAGGAGACGGCCGTCGCGCTCCCGCACCATGTCGTGGATGTCGAGTTCGCCCACCGTCCAGGCCACGCGCGGCACGAACAGCCGGTCCACGTCCGGCTCCGGCGGCGGACCGCCGGCGAGGGCGTCCACCAGCCGCCAGATCTGGAAGCGGGTGGCGAGATGGAGGCTGCGGCCGTCCTCGGCCACCCAGAGCCCCATGGCGCGGTCGAAGCTGCGCTCGTGGACGGCGAGGCGGCCGTCGGCACGGTGGCCGATCAGGAACAGCTTGCCGGTGCGGTAGGCGGTGACGGCGAGGGCGATGCGCCGGGCGGCCAGGAAGGCGGGCAGCCCCCGCGAACACTCGATGCGCAGGATCGGCGCCATGCCGGTCTCCGTCACCCCGCCGTCCCCGACTCCGGATAGCGCTACCATGATACACGGGCAACCTTCGAGCGAGAACCGCCGCCTCCTCGCCCTCGACGTCTCGGTGCGGGACGACGGTCTCGCCCTCGCCGTCCGCGAGCCCCACGGGCGGATCCGGTGGGCGACGGGACGGGCCGCGTGGGAGGAGGTCCACCGTGCGCTGGCGTCGGGCGGGCCGGCGGTGGTGGGCCTCGACGCCCCGCTGGGCGTCCCCCGAGCCTGGGCCCGGCGCCTCGGCATCGCCGGCTTCCGCGAGCTCCTCTGCCGGCCTTCGCCGCACCTGCGGAGAGCCTTCTTCACGCCCGCCCGCACCCTGGCGGAGGTGCGGCCCGAGCGCCCCTTCCTGATGGCGGGACGCGGCGTGCGACGGACGGTCTGGCACGCCCGTCTCGGCCTCGCCGGCCCGGCGGCGGTGTCGCGCCGCTGCGACCGGCGGGCGCGGGCCCATCCCCTCTTCTGGTGCGTGGGACCGCGGCAGGTGGGGCGGGCGGCGTTGCGGGTGTGGACGGAGCTGCTGCGACCCTTCTGGTGTCCGCGCCGGATCCCGATCTGGCCCTTCGACGGTTCGCTCGCGGCGCTGCTGGCGGGCGGGCGGCCGGTGGTGGCGGAGATCTACCCCAGCCTGATGCGCCGGACCTTCGCCCGCGGTGGGCAGGTCCGGGCCGCGCGGCTCCTGGGCGAGGCGTGGGCGGCGCGGCTCGCCGCCGTGGCCGCGGGCGCGCGCGCACGCACCCATCTCGACGACGCCGCCTTCGGCCTGCTGGTCCTCGCCGCGGCGGTGGCGGCACCGCGGCGGGTGCGGCTGCCGGCGGATCCGGCCGTACACCGGCTGGAGGGCTGGATCCTGGGCCTGCCGCCGGCCGGCCATGGTCCCGTCGGCGACGGCGGAACCGGGACGGATGGGGGGTGACGGCCGGGGCCGCCCACGGACACGCATCCCACGGCGCGGGAGAGGCGCCCCGTACGACCCGCCGGGCTCCCGTCGCCACGACGCGCCGCGGGATATGGCCTCACGCCCGGCCCATGTGGGTGGAGAGCAGGCGCGGGTCGATGCCCAGCCGGGCCAGCGCCGCGTCCCACTTGCGTTCGTCCGGCAGATCGAAGACCAGCTCGTAGTCGGCCGGCGCCACCAGCCAGCCGTTGGCCTGGATCTCGGCGTCCAGCTGACCCGGTGCCCAGCCGGCATAGCCCAGCGCCAGGATCCGCCGCTCCGGTCCCCCGCCGCGGGCGATGGCCTTGAGGATGTCCACGGTGGCGGTGAGGGCGAAGCGCTCGTCGATCACCAGCGTGGCCGCGTCCACCGAATCGGTGGAATGGAGCACGAAGCCGCGGCCCGTCTCCACCGGCCCGCCGAAGTGGACCGGCAGCTCCACCTCCGGCACGATGTCGAGCTGACGCGCGATGTCGGTGAAGGCCACCTCGTCGAGCCTCTTGTTGACGATGAGCCCCATCGCCCCCTCGGGCGAGTGGCTGCAGAGATAGACCACCGAGCGCCGGAAGCGCGGATCCTCCATGTGGGGCATGGCCACCAGCAGCTGCCCGGTGAGATGGGCCCCCTTGTCCGCGTCCTCCGCCATGCGCGCCGATCCCTCTCCGCTCACGCGCCGCGCTCCTCCGCGAGCCGGGCGGCGACCTCCATGGCCGCATAGGTCAAGATGGCATCGGCACCCGCCCGTTTGAAGGCGAGGAGACACTCCCGCAGGCAGGCCTCGGCGTCCAGCCAGCCCAGCCGCCCCGCCGCCTTCACCATCGCGTACTCGCCGGAGACGTGATAGACGAGGGTGGGCAGGCCGAAGTGTTCCTTCACCGCCCGCACCACGTCGAGATAGGGAAGGCCGGGCTTGACCATCACCATGTCCGCCGCCTCGGCCACGTCCAGCGCCACCTCCCGCAGCGCCTCCTGCACGTTGGCCGGCGACATCTGGTAGGTCTTCTTGTCGGCCGTCCCCAGCGCCGCCCTGGAGCCCACGGCGTCGCGGAAGGGCCCGTAGAAGGCCGAGGCGTATTTGGCGGCGTAGGAGAGCACCACCGTCTCGGCGAACCCCTCGCGGTCCAGCGCCTCCCGCACCGCCCGGATGCGCCCGTCCATCATGTCCGAGGGGGCGACGATGTCGCAGCCGGCGGCCGCCAGCGTCACCGCCTGCCGCTGCAGGGCCACCAGCGTCTCGTCGTTGAGGACCACTCCGTCGCGCACCAGCCCGTCCTGGCCGTGGGTGGTGTAGGGATCGAGGGCCACGTCGCCGATGATCCCCACCTCCGGCACGTGGCGCTTGATCTCGCGGATGGCGCGACAGACCAGATTGTCCGGGTTCCACGCCTCCTCTGCCCCCTCGCTCTTGCGCTCGGGCGGCGTGGCCGGGAACAGGGCCACCGCCGGGATGCCCAGCTCGGCGCAGCGCTCCACGGCCGCCGGCAGCAGGTCCACCGACAGCCGCTCGATGCCGGGCAGCGAGGGAACCGGTTCGCGATGGCGCCGTCCCTCGCAGACGAAGAGCGGCTGGATCAGATCGGCGGCATCCAGCCGGTGCTCCGCCACCAGCCGGCGCAGCCACTCGGTGCGCCTGAGCCGACGCAGGCGCAGTGCGGGGAAGGACGCGAGGGAGACACCCATGGCCTTGGCCGACATGGCAGCGCCGCTCCCGCCGGGGCTCCGCCCGCCAAACTATGCGCCCGCCGCCGGTGGACAATCGCGGGCGCCGCTGCGACCTCCGGTCGCGATCATCCCGCCGTCAGCACGATCTCGATACGGCGGTTGCGGGCGCGGGACGCGTCGTCGCGATTGGGCACCAGCGGGCGGGTGTCGGCCCAGCCGGCCACCAGCATGCGCTCGCGGGGAATGCCCATCTCGGCGAGGAAACGCGCCACCGCCGCCGCCCGCGCCGCCGACAGTTCCCAGTTGTCGCGATAGCGCCCGCGCACCACCGGCAGGTCGTCGGTGTGGCCGTCGATGCGCAGCACCCACGGCAGATCCTCGGGCAGGGCCGCCAGCGCGTTGCGCAGCTCGAGGGCGAGGGCCGTCAGACGCTGGCGGGCCTCCGGCGTGAGTTCGGTGCGTCCCTGGGGGAAGAGGATGTCGCTGGAGAGCACCAGCCGCCCCGGCTCGACGTGCAGGAGGTCCTCGTCGCCCGGAAGATGGGCCGCGAGGGCCGCGGTCCCCTCGATCTGGGCGCGGCGGATCTCCTCGAGACCGGCGGCGAGCCGATCCGGCAGCGTGCGCGAGCCCCGCAGCTGCCGGCGCAGCTCCGCCACCACCGGCGCGAACCTCGCCCGCTCCAGCTCCTCCTCGAGGGCGCGGATGCGAGCCTCCCGCGCCGTCAGCTCCGCCCGCAGCCGCTCGAGCTCCGCCTCGAGCCCGGCCACCCGTGCCGTCAGCCGCGCGCTCTCCTCGCGGGCCTCCGCGAGGGCCTTCTCCGTCTCGGTGCGCGCCGTCTCGGCGGCGCCGGCCCGTCGCTCGAGCTCGGCCAGCCGCTCCCGGACCGCGGCGGCCGCCCGCGCCAGTTCGCGTACGCGCGCCTCGGCCGCCGCCTGGGCCTGCCGCGCCGTCTCGAGTTCGTCGGCGATCCGGGCCCGCGCCGCGCGCAGCTCCGCCGCCTCCTTCCGCGCCGCGGCGAGATCCCGCTCCAGCGCCTCGATCCGCCCCGTCGCCGCCCGCAGCCGCTCGCGCAGTTTCGAAGCCGTCCGTTCGAGCGCCCGGGCGGTCATCCGCGTCTCGTTCCACGCCCCGCGCAGGTCGGCGAGCTCGCCCTCGAGGTCCACCGCCCGCGCCTCGGCCTCCTCGCGGGCCTTCCGCTCGGCGGCGAGGGCGCGCTCCAGTTCGGCCAGCCGGCCGCGTGCGGCGGAGAGCTCCCCGCGGGCGGCGGCCAGCGCCTTTTCGCGTTCCGCGAGGCGTGCACGCGCCTCGTCGAGCCCGGAGCGGGCCTCGGCGAGCGCCCGTGCCAGCTCGCTCCGCGCTTCTTCGCCGGCGGCGAGACGCTCGCGCAGGGTCTCCAGCTCCGCGGCCAGCGTCTCGCGTTCCCGCGTCGCCGCGGCGAGGCGGGTGCGCAGATCGGCCAGCACACCCTCCAGCTCCCGCACCCGGGCCTCCGCCCGTGCCCGCGCCTCCCGGATCCCGGCGAGGTCGCGCGTCAGCGCGGCGAGACGCTCCCGCGTCGCCTCTCCCTGCCGGCGCATCCCGGCCAGCTCCGCCTCCAGCCTACGGACCCGCCGCTCGGCATCCCCACGCGCCCGCGCGGCCGCCGCCAGCTCCGTCTCCAGCCGTTCGCGCTCGCGCGCCAGGGAGTCGCGCTCGCCGCGCACCCTCTCCAGTTCGGAAGCGAGACGATCGCGCTCGGCCCGCAGTCCGGCGAGGCGGGCCCGCGTCTTCTCGAGAGCCCCTTCCAGCTCCCGGTTGCGGGCCGCCAGCGCCCGTGCCGCCTCCAGTTCCCGTGTCCGCTCGGCGAGCTGCGTCCGCAGACGCCCGAGATCGCCCTCGAGTTCGGCGATGCGCGCCTGCGCCCGCGCGCGCTCCCGTTCCAGCCGGGCGAGCCGGGCCTGGAGACGCGCCCGCTCGGCGCGCAGGTCCGAAAGCTCCTTCTCCAGCCGGGCGAGATCGGCCTCGCGGGTCCGACGGGCGTCGCGGGCCGCGGCGTCGTCGGGACGGGCCGCCGCCTCGGCCCGCAGCCGTTCCACCTCGGCAGCGAGGCGGGTGCGCTCCGCCTCCAGCGCGGTGAGCCGCGTCTCCGCCTCCCGCAGCCGCGTCCGCAACGCCTCCTGCTCACGCCGGAGTTCGGCGGCGCGGCGGCGGACCGTCGCCAGTTCCCCCTCCAGTTCCCGGATGCGGGCGGCGAGGCGCGTGCGCTCGGCATCCAGCTCCCGCAGCCGGGTCCGCACCGCGGCATCCGCCTCGTCCCGGCGCCGCAGCTCCGCTTCCAGCGTCGCGACGCGCGCCCGCAGGCGGCCCACTTCCTCCTCCCGCGCGGCCAGCGCGGCCTCCAGCTCGCGCACCCGGGCCTCCGCCTTCTCGGCCCGCCCCGACACCTCGGCCAGCCGCCGTTCCAGTTCGGCGCTGCGGGCGGCCGTCTCCGCGGCGGCCTCGCGCGCCCCGGCGAGGGCCGCCTCCAGTTCGTCGATCCGACCACGCCCGGCCTCGGCCTGTGCGCGGGCCTCCGCCAGCATCCGCTCCAGCTCGGCCACACGGGCGCCCGCTTCCTCGCGGGCCGTCCGGGCCTCGGCCAGGGCCGCCTCCAGTTCGCCCGCCCGGGCGCTCGCCGCCCGCGCCCGCTTCCGCAGCGCCCGCAGCTCCGCCTCCAGCTCCGCCATCCGCCGGCGCGCCAGATCCGCCGCCTCCGCCGTCTCCGCGAGCCGGCGTTCCAGTTCCGCCACCCGCGCCGCGGCCCGCTCCGCCTCCTCACGGGCGGCGGTGAGCTCGCGTCGGCGCTCGTCGAGCCGGGCCACGGCCTCGTCACGCCCCCGCTCGGCCGCCGCCAGTGCCCGTTCCAGTTCCGCCACCCGTGCCTTCGCGGACTCCGCCTCGCTCCGGGCCCGCGTCACCGCCTCCTCCAGCTCGGCGAGGCGGCGGCGGGCGTCGGTCAGCTCCTCGCTCGCCCGCCGCAGCTCGGCGATCCGGGCCCGCACCGTCTCGCGGTCGGCCCCGGCCTCGAGGCCCAGCGCGGTCCCCGTCTCGTCCAGCCGCGCGCGCAGCTCGGCGATGCGGGTGGAGGCATACCAGGCGAGGCCGGCCGCCACCGCCAGCGGGATCGCCACCGCCACCACCAGCCGGCGGCGGTTGCGCCGCTCCCAGACCCGCAGATCCCGTTCCAGTTCCTCGATGCGGTCGGTCATCGCCCCGTCCCTTCCTCACCACCGGTGCCGTAGGCGTGCCGCAGCAGGGCCACCACCCGCGCCGCCGCATCCGGCCGCCCCTCGGCGATGGCCTCCCATTCCTCGGCCAGTGTGCGCAGTCCCGCCTCGCGCTCGCCGTGTTCCAGCCAGACATGCCAGGGCAGCAGGGCCAGGGCGAGCGCCATCGCCCCGGTGGCGACGGCGGCGAAGGCCCGATCACCCCCCATCCCCATGCCGAGGGCCATCAGCAGCAGGCCGGCGATCGCCAGCAGGAGGGCGAGGGCGGCGCTCCCGCGCCGCGCCGCCCGATGGATGTCGGCGAGACGGTTCCAGACGGCCTCGGGCCGCATGCGGTCGCGCACGCCCTCCCTTCCCCGGCCGACCCGCCGCGAGCTTGCCGGAGCGGGCCGAAAAGGCAAGGGGCGCGACGGCGCTCAGCGGGTGGTGAGCTTGATCTCGATGCGGCGGTTGCGCCGGTAGGCCTCCTCGGTGTCCCGCGGATCCAGCGGCTGGTAGTGGGCGAAACCGCGCGCCGCCACCCGCTCTGGCGGGATGCCGTGCTCGATCAGGAAGCGGGCCACGGCAATGGCGCGGGCGGTGGACAGTTCCCAGTTGGAAGGAAAGCGCGGCGTGCGGATGGGCCGCTTGTCGGTGTGTCCGTCCACCTGGAGCACCCAGGGCAGATCCTCGGGGATGCGCGGCATGATCTCGCGGAACACCCGCACGAAGGTCTCGAGCTGCCGCCGTCCCTCCGGGTTGAGCTCGGCGCTGCCGGTGTCGAAGAGGATCTCCGACTGGAAGACGAAGCGATCGCCCACCACCCGCACGTCCGGCCGATCCCCCAGCACCTCGCGCAGGCGGCCGAAGAAGTCGGAGCGGTATCTGGACAGCTCCTCCACCTTGCGCGCGAGGGCCAGGTTGAGGCGGGCGCCGAGATCGCGGATCACCTCCGCCTGGCGGGCGATCTCCTCCTCGCGGACGTCGAGGGCGGCGGCGAGCTGGCGGAGCTGGCGCCCCAGTTCCCGGATCTGCCGCGAGAGGGTGGCCACCTGCACCAGGGCCTGCTGCCGCTCCCGTTCGATGCGGGCGCGCTCCGCCTCGAGTTCGCGGATGCGCGCCTCCAGCCCCGCCTCGCGTTCGGCGCCGGCCCGCCGCGTGGCCTCCAGGGTCCGCCGGGTCTCGGCCAGCGCCGTCTCCAGCCGCGCCGCCCGCGCCTCCACCTCGCGCCGGGCCGCCTCCGCCGCCCCCAGCCGCGCCTCCATCTCCCGCAGGGAGCCGGTGAGCCGGGCCACCCGCCGCTCCAGCACCTCGCGATCGGCGGCGGCGGCGGCGAGCCTGGCCTCCGCCTCCTCGCGCCCGGCCAGCAGGCTGTCGAGGTCGCTGGAAAGCCGGGCGATCTCCCGGCGCAGCCGGCCGGTGACCGCCCGCTCCTCGGCAAGCCGCCGCTCCAGCTCCGCCACCTGGGCGCGGAGCCGCTCGACGGTGACGTCGCTCCGCTGCAGCAGCCGTCCCAGGAAGAACTGGGCCAGGACGAAGATGGCCAGCAGGAAGATGACCACCATGAGCAGCGTCGACAGGGCGTCGACGAAGCCCGGCCAGATGTCGACGCGCTCGCGGACGGCGCGGGGCCGCGGCACGGCGGCTCACTCCCCCGGCAGCGCCTGGGGTTCGCCGGCGGCGATGGCGACGGTGCGGGTGAGCACCCGGATCTCGTCCCGCAGCTCGCGGGTGGAGATCTCGCGCCCGCGCACCGTCTCCTCCAGGAGCTGGCCGAGGCGGGCGTCGATGCTGCGCAGATGGCGGCGCAGCTCGTCGTCGACGGCGACGATGCCCCGTTCCAGACGCTCGCCGACGGCCTTCTGGGTCTCCACCAGCCGGCTCAGGATCTGCTGATCGCGGCGCAACCGGTCGTCGAGGGCGGCCAGCGCCTCGGTGAGGGCGCCGAGCTGCCGCACCAGCTCGCCACGCGCCGCCTCGCTGCGCCGCTGGGCGTGCTCCAGCCGCTCCAGGTTCTCGGCCGTCTGCTCGAGGAGCGCCTGCACGTAGGTGGGAACGGGCTCGCCCTGGGCCGGCACCGCCGCCCGCCGCCGCTCCTCCCGCACCGCCACCGCCCCCGTCCCGGCGGCGGGGGCGGTGTCGTGACGCACCAGCCCCGACAGCCACTCCTCCACCTCGTTGTAGAAGGCGTTCTGGGCCTGGGTGGCCTGGAGGTCGACGAATCCCAGCACCAGCGAGCCGGCGAGGCCGAAGAGGGAGGAGCTGAAGGCGGTGCCCATGCCGGAGAGGGGCGAGGCGAGACCGGCCTTGAGGTCCTCGAAGACGGCGGCGAGATCGGCCGTGCCCAGCTCCAGGTCGGCGATCACCCCCGCCACCGCCTCGATGGTCCGCAGCAGTCCCCAGAAGGTGCCGAGCAGCCCGAGGAAGATGAGCAGTCCCGTCTGATAGCGGGTGATGTCGCGGCTCTCGTCGAGGCGGGCGGCGATGCCGTCCAGGAAGTAGCGGACGGAGAGGGGCGAGAGGGCACGGGTCCCGTTGCCCGATTCGGCGAGCAGCGCGGCGAGGGGCCCCAGCAGCCGCGGTCCCTCGCGGCCGGCCGTGATCCGCCCCTGCTCGAAGGCGGCGATCCAGCGGATCTCCCGCCCGAGCACCAGGATGCGGCGGACGGTGTAGGCGATGCCCACCGCCAGCACGCCGAGGATCAGCCCGTTGAGGGCGGGATTGTGCAGGAAGGCGCCGAGGAGGATGTCGTGGACCGCCGCCGCCACCAAGAGCGCCGCCGCCAGGAACAGCCACACGCGGTTGAGGAAACGCCTGGGATCGGTCATGCCGGCCTGCCGTCCGCGGGATGTCGCGACGCGAGAATAGGGTCGCGGGGACAGGCGCGCCAGAGTGTGCGCCGCGGGAGCACCCGGGATGACGCGGGGCGCCGGCTCACCCCTCCACGACCCGCACCCGGGCGTGCCGCTTGCGGCCGGCGGAGAGCTGGATCTCCGATCGGCCGTCGAAGTGCTCCGGCCGCAACAGCAGCCGCTCGTCCCCGATGCGCAGCCCGTCGAGCCGCGCGCCGCCGCCGCGGATCAGCCGCCGCGCCTCGCCGTTGGAGCGGGTGAGACCGGCACGGGTGAAGAGTTCCACCACCGGGATCCCCCGCACCAGCTCCGAGCGCGACACCTCCAGCACGGGCACCGCCGCCACGTCGCCGCCCCCGCCCTCGAACAGCGCCCGCGCCGCCTCCGCCGCCCGCCGTGCCGCCGCCTCGCCGTGGGCGAGACGGGTCGCCTCGAAGGCCAGCACCTTCTTGGCCTCGTTGATCTCGGCCCCCTCGAGCCGCTCCAGCCGCGCGATCTCCGCGAGCGGCAGTTCCGTGAACAGCCGCAGGAAGCGGCCCACGTCGGCGTCCTCGGTGTTGCGCCAGAACTGCCAGTATTCGAAGGGGGAGAGCTTCTGCGGATCCAGCCACACCGCCCCCTTCACGGTCTTGCCCATCTTGGCGCCGGAGGCGGTGGTGAGCAGCGGACAGGTGAGCCCGAAGAGCCGGATCCGGTCCTTCTTGTGGGCGAGTTCGATGCCGCAGACGATGTTGCCCCACTGGTCGGAACCGCCCATCTGCAGCCGGCAGCCGTGGCGACGGGCCAGTTCCAGGAAGTCGTAGGCCTGCATGACCATGTAGTTGAACTCGAGGAAGGTGAGCGGCTGCTCGCGCTCCAGCCGCTGCCGCACGCTCTCGAAGCCGAGCATGCGGTTGACGGTGAGATGGCGTCCGTATTCGCGCAGGAAGGGGATGTAGCGCAGCTCGTCCAGCCAGGTGGCGTTGTCGACGAGGAGGGCGCCACCCTCGGAGAAGTCGAGGAAACGCGAGAGGGATTCGAGGATGCCGCGCTTGTTGCGCTCGATCTCCTCCTCCGAGAGCAGCCGCCGGGTCTCGTCCTTGCCCGACGGATCGCCCACCTTGGTGGTGCCGCCGCCCACCAGCGCGACGGGCCGGTGGCCCGTGCGCTGCAGCCACCGCAGCATCATGATGGTGAGCAGATGGCCCACGTGCAGGCTGTCGGCGGTGCAGTCGTAGCCCACATAGGCGGTCACCCGCTCCCGGAGGAAGAGCTCGTCCAGTCCCTCCGGGTCGGTGCACTGGTAGATGAAGCCGCGCTCGTCGAGGATCCGCAGGAATTCGGAACGGAAACGCGCCATCGACCGACCCTCACCGCTCGATGGCCACGGTCTCGGTGGGGGCGAGGCGACGGTCGAGATAGGCCTCGCAGATGGCCTCCAGCCGGTCGAAGGCGTTGCGGAAGAAGTGGTCGGTGCCCTCGATGGTCTGGAACTCCACGGTGGTGCCGCGCTGCTGGGCGAGGCGGCTCAGGAAACGTTCCACCGCCTCCGGCGGGGTCACCATGTCCCGCTCGCCGTGCACCAGCAGACCCGAGGCCGGACACGGGGCGAGGAAACCGAAGTCGTAGAGATTGGCCGGCAGCGCGCAGCAGATGAAGCCCTCCACCTCCGGCCGGCGCATCAGGAGCTGCATGGCGATCCAGGCGCCGAAGCCGAAGCCGGCCACCCAGACGGTGGTGCTGTCGGGATTGAGGGACTGCATCCAGTCGAGGGCGATGGCGGCATCCCGGAGTTCGCCCTGGCCGTGGTCGAACACGCCCTGCGAGCGCCCCACGCCGCGGGAGTTGTAGCGCAGCACCGAGAAGCCGCGCCGGGCGAAGACGTGGAAGAGGGTGTAGACCACCCGGTTGTTCATGGTGCCGCCGTGCAGCGGGTGGGGATGGAAGACGATCGCGAGCGGCGGGTTCTCGCCCTTGCCGTGGACGTAGCGCCCCTCGAGTCGGCCGTCGGCGCCCTGGAAGATGACTTCCGGCATGTTCGCGTGCCCTCCGCTGGATCGCGCTCGCGGAACCGTGACGGGCCGGACATAGTCCCGGGCGGCGGGGCGGCGAGATCCGATTGAATCGACCCGCCGGACACCTATACTCCGCGCCGCGGTGCGGCCGGTCGCGGAACGCGGACGGGCCCGGCCGGAGTGCGCCGCCGACACGCCGCGCGACATCTGGCCCGGGGGGCGGCCATGTTCAAGACGATCCGGGAGGACATCGAATCGGTGCTGGCCCGCGATCCGGCCGCGCGTTCGCGGCTGGAGGTCCTGCTGTGCTATCCGGGCCTGCACGCGGTCCTGTTCCACCGCCTCGCCCACGCCCTCTGGTGTCGCGGCTGGCGCCTCACCGCCCGGCTGATCTCCCAGTTCGCCCGCTTCCTCACCGGCATCGAGATCCATCCGGGTGCCCGCATCGGCCGCCGCTTCTTCGTGGACCACGGGATGGGAGTGGTGATCGGCGAGACCGCCGAGGTGGGCGACGACGTCACCCTCTATCAGGGCGTGACGCTGGGCGGCGTCAGCCTCGATCCCGGCAAGCGCCATCCCACCCTCGAGGACGGCGTGGTGGTGGGGGCCGGTGCCGCCGTGCTGGGGCCCATCCGCATCGGCCGCGGCGCGCGCATCGGCTCCAACGCCGTGGTGCTCAAGGACGTGCCGCCGGGTGCCACGGTGGTGGGCGTGCCGGCGCGACCGGTGGGCCCGCGGCCCGCCGAGGAGACGGTGCGCGAGCGGGAGGTCTTCCCCGCCTACGGCACCGCTCCCGGTGCCGACGTGGATCCGGTGCTGCGTCAGGTGGCGAGGCTGGAGCGCCGCATCGCCGAGCTGGAGGCGCGCCTGCACGAGCTCGCCGGCCGCGGCGGGCCGCGCGGGGAGATGCCGGCCGCCGGCGACGGTGACGGACCGCGGCGGGTCTCCGGCTGCGGCTGATCCCGCAAGGTGGGACCCGTCTATCTCGACCACAACGCCACCTCGCCCCTGCGCCCCGTGGCCCGGCGGGCCCTGCTCGCCGCCCTCGACGAGGTGGGCAATCCCTCCTCCGTCCACGCCTTCGGCCGCCGTGCGCGGCGGCGGCTGGAGGAAGCCCGCGAGACGCTGGCCGCCCGGCTCGGCGTCGATGCCGAACGCATCGTCTTCACCGCGGGTGGCACCGAGGCCAACCACCTCGTCCTCGCCCAGGCCACGGGCCCGGTGCTGGTCTCGGCGGTGGAGCATCCCTCGGTGCTGGAGAACGCCCCGGATGCCGGGCGCATCCCGGTGGACCACGGCGGCCGGGTGGACCTCGCCGCCCTCGAACGGCGCCTCGCCGGAGGCGGGGTGGCGCTGGTGTCGGTGATGTGGGCCAACAACGAGACCGGCGTGATCCAGCCGGTGGCGGAGATCGCCGCCCTGTGCCGGCGCCACGGCGTGCGCTTCCACACCGACGCCGCCCAGGCGGTGGGGCGGCTTCCCCTCGATCTCGGCGCCCTCGGTGCCGACTGGGTCACCCTCTCCGCCCACAAGTTCGGCGGTCCCGTGGGCATCGGCGCCCTGGTGGCGGGACCGGAGGCGGAGGTCCGTCCGGTGCTGCGGGGCGGCGGCCAGGAGCGCGGGCGGCGGGCCGGCACCGAGAACGTGCCGGCGGCCGCGGGCTTCGCCGCCGCGCTGGCGGCGGTCGAGGCCGAGGAATGGCGGCGCATGGCGGCGCTGCGCGACCGTTTCGAGGCGGCGCTCGGGGCGGCGGTGCCGGAAGCGGTGGTGATCGCCGCCGACGTGCCGCGTCTTCCCAACACCTCCGCCGTGGCCCTGCCGGGGGTGCCGGCGGAGCTGCTGGTGATCCGTCTCGACCTCGAGGGCGTGATGGTGAGCGCCGGCAGCGCCTGTTCGTCGGGACGGGTGCGCCGCTCCCACGTGCTGGAGGCGATGGGCCTGCCGCCGGATCTCGCGGGCTCGACGGTCCGCGTCTCCCTCGGCCCCGCCACCTCCGAGGAGGAGCTGGCGCGGGCGGTGGACGCCTTCGCCCGCGTCGCCCGCGATCCCCTTGTCCGCCGCGCCCTGCGCACGACATGGGAGGAGGAGCCGTCGAGAGCGCCGTGAGCGGAGCCGCACCATGTCCACAGCGAACGAGTCGGTGGTGGTCCGTCTGAGCCCGCGCGCGGTGGCGCGGGTGCGTCATCTGCTGGAGACCCGGGGCGAGGGCGCGCTGGGTCTCAGGCTCGGTGTGAAGCCGACGGGCTGCTCCGGCTATTCCTACCTGCTGGACTTCGCCCGCGACATCGGCCCCGGCGACGTGGTGGTGGAGCAGGACGGCGTCCGGGTGGTGGTGGACGGCACGGTGGTGGACATGCTGCGCGGCACCGAGATCGACTGGGTGGAGGACCGGCTCGGTGCCCAGTTCGTCTTCCGCAATCCCAACGAGAAGGCCCGCTGCGGCTGCGGCGAGAGCTTCACCGTCTGAGGGCGGCGGTGCCACGGGTGATCTTCCGCCTGCCGGACGGGCGCGTGCGCGAGACGACGGTGGCGGTGGGCACCACCCTGCTGGAGGCGGCGCGGGCGGCCGAGGTGGCCATCGAGGGGGCCTGCGGCGGCTGCATGGCCTGTGCCACCTGTCACGTGTGGGTGGACGAGGCCTGGTTTCCGCGGGTGGGCCCGCCGGGCGAGGAAGAGGACGAGCTCCTGGACCTCGCTCCGGACGTGGGCGCCACCTCCCGCCTCGCCTGCCAGATCCGCCTCGATGCGGCGCTGGACGGGCTCACCGTCACCGTCCCCGCCTCCACCCTCCTGGAATGAGACCGTGAGCGCGATCCCCACCCTGCACCTGCCCGGCGTGCCTCCCGGCGCCCGCGTGGTGGTGGCCATGTCCGGCGGCGTCGACAGTTCGCTGGCGGCGGCGCTGGTGGTCCGCGCCGGCTACGAGGCGGTGGGCGTGACCCTTCAGCTCTACGACCACGGCGCCGCCACCGGTCGCCCCGGCACCTGCTGCGCCGGCCGCGACATCCGCGATGCCCGCCGCGTCGCCGACCACCTCGCCATCCCCCACTATGTGCTGGACTTCGAGGCGCGCTTCCGCCGCGCGGTGATCGACGACTTCGTGGACACCTATCTCGCGGGCCGCACCCCGGTGCCCTGCGTGCGGTGCAACCAGCGCATCAAGTTCCGCGACCTGCTGGAGGTGGCGCGGGGACTCGGAGCGGCGGCGCTGGTGACCGGCCACTACGTGCGCCGCGTCGAGGGCCCGGAGGGGCCCGAACTCCACGTGGCCGCCGATCCCCGCAAGGACCAGAGCTGGTTCCTCTTCGCCACCACCCGCGAGCAGCTCGCCTTCTGCCACTTCCCGCTGGGCGGGCTCACCAAGGACGAGACCCGCCGCATCGCCGCCGTGCTGGGGCTGCCCACCGCCCGCAAGGCGGAGAGCCAGGACATCTGCTTCGTCCCCGACGGCGATCACGTTCGTCTGGTGGAGCGCCTGCGGCCCGACGCCGCCACCCCCGGCGAGATCGTCCATGTGGAGGAGGGGCGCGTCTTGGGCCGCCATGGCGGCATCCATCGCTACACCGTGGGTCAGCGACGCGGGCTCGGGGTGGCCACCGGCGAGCGGCTCTACGTGGTGGCCATCGACGCCCGCCGCCACCGCGTCCTGGTGGGACCGCGCCGCGCCACCCTCACCCGCGCGCTGATCATGGAGGCGGTCAACTGGCTGGCCGGACCACCGCCGCCCGAGCGACGGATCGAGGCGCGCCACCGCCACAACGAGCCGGCGGTGCCGGCGCGGGTGGAGCCGGCGGACGACGGCCGCGTGCGGGTGGTGTTCGAGGCCCCGGAGTCCGGCGTGGCACCGGGACAGGCCTGCGTGCTCTACGAGGGCACGCGGGTGCTGGGCGGCGGCTGGATCGCCGCCGTCGAGCCGGCGGGCGGGAAGGCCGGCAGCGCGCCCACCGGCGGCACGCCGGCCGTCGCTCAGCCGTAGCGGAAGCGGAGGATGCGGTCGAAGCTGATGAGCTCGCGCAGGATGTTGATGAAGCGCAGCTTCTGACCGCCGTCCACGGCCTCCGGGATCAGCCCCAGCGAGCGGATCGCCCCTTGGAACAGCCGCTCGAATTCCTCGCCGCGCAGCGCCCGCGGTGCCGTCCGATAGCAGCGCTCGTAGAGATAGCGGGTGATCGCCGCCTCGGCCTTGATGGCGTTGGCCATGGCCCGGTCGGCCAGGTCCAGGTCCTCGCGCCGGCGCCAGCGCCACAGCCGCGCCATGGCCGCGTTCATCTCCTCGATGCAGTCGGGATAGAGGACGATGTGGGAGGCCCGCCGCGCCGTGCGATAGCGTTGGATCGCCTCCTCCACCGCCGCCCGCGCCTCCGCCGTGGCGCCCTCCCCCAGCCGGGCCCGTGCCTCGGCGAGTCGCCGCGCCACCTCATCCAGCACCGCCGGGAAGGCGGGATTGCCGTCGAAGGCATCGGGCAGACGCGTCCCGAAGCGTTCGCGCAGCGCCTCCCAGGCCCGTTCCGCCCGCACCAGGGCGAGCACCGCCGGCCCCGGATTCTCCGTGCGCAGATAGTGGCTCGCCGCCACCGCCGCCCGCATGGCCCGCCCCGCCGTCTCCAGGAAGGCGGCGAGCTCGCCGGCCGCGGCCGGCGCGGCCATCGGCCAGACCAGGGCGAGGACGACCAGGGCGCACCGCCACCGACGCCGCATCGCATTCCTCCCGCTGCCCACCGGAAGCCTAACCGTATTCCGTCACATGCGGAAGGACCCGGCGGCCTCTGGCGGCGGCGGCGGGCGACGCCCATCTCGGAACGGGACCTCCCTCGGGCACGGCCATGGCGCGTCGATCGCGGATCCCTCGCCTCCTGCCCGCGCTCCTCGCCCTGCTCGCGGGCCCGTTCCCCGTCTCCCCGGCCGGCGCCGGCGAGATCCATCCGCCGCCGGTGATCGGTGCACCCGCGGACCTCGCGGGCCGCGGGCCCGTGGTGACGGTCCTGCCGCTGGTCTGGGCGGAGGATCCGCCCTGGGCCGCCGTCCATGTGGAGGGGATGCTCCCGGATCCCTGTCACCTGCCGGTGGCGCGGACGGAGCTGGACCGCGGTGCCCGTCGGGCGCGGGTGCGCATCGAGGCGGTGCCCGCCGCCCCGGAGCCCTGCCCGCGCGAGGCCACGCCCTACGCCCTGCTGCTCCCCCTCACCTTCCTCGAGGGGGACGCGCCCTGGACCGTCGAGGTGGACGGGTGGACGGTCCGTATCCCGCCACCGCGCGGGCGCCGTCCCGTCGAACCGCGGGCCGTGCTCGGCGCCGGCCTCCTGGGTCCCTTCCTGCGCCTCGAGGGGTCGCGCCCCACCCCCTGTCACGTCCCGTGGCTCCGGCGGGAAGTGGTGGAAGAGAACCGGACGGTCCGCATCACCGTCGCCCTGGTGGCACCGACGGAGCCCTGCGTGCAACGCCTCGCCCCCTTCCGGCTGCTGCTGCCGGCGGGGCTCGGCGCGCTTCCCGGCTGGCGGGTGGAGGTGAACGGCCGGCCCGTGGATCCCTGATCCGCCGGCGGCGGCCGTGCGTAGGCGGGAATGGAGGACGGGGGACACGGCGATGCATGGATCCGAGCTCGGCGCCGGGACCCGCGAGGCCCGCTTCTGGCGACGGCTCGCCGACGGACGCATCCGCTGCGAGCTGTGCCCGCGCTTCTGCCGGCTGCGCGAGGGGCAGCGCGGTCTCTGCTTCGTGCGGGCGCGGCGGGGCGACCGGCTGGTGCTGGAGACCTGGGGCCGCGCCTCGGGCTTCTGCATCGACCCCGTCGAGAAGAAGCCGCTGTTCCACTTCCTGCCGGGCACACCGGTGCTGTCCTTCGGCACCGCCGGCTGCAACCTCGCCTGCCGTTTCTGCCAGAACTGGGACATCTCCAAGGCCCGCGATCTCGACCGTCTGCAGGAGGCGGCGACGCCGGAGGAGATCGCGGAGGCGGCGGCGGCCACCGGCTGTCGCGCGGTGGCGTACACCTACAACGATCCGGTGATCTTCCTCGAATATGCGCTGGAGGTGGCGGCGAGCTGCCGTGCGCGGGGGATCCGCAACGTGGCGGTGACGGCGGGCTACGTCCGCGCGGAGCCGCGGGCCGAGTTCTTCGCCGCCATGGACGCCGCCAACATCGACCTGAAGGCGTTCACCGAAGCGTTCTACCGCCGGATCTGCGGCGGGCACCTGGAGCCGGTGCTGGAGACCATCGCCCATGTGGCCCGGGAGACCGACTGCTGGCTCGAGCTCACCACCCTGCTGATCCCCGGCCACAACGACTCGGACGCGGAGATCGAACGGCTGTGCGCCTGGGTGCTGGAGCATGCGGGCGCGGACGTGCCGCTGCACTTCACCGCCTTTCACCCGGACTGGAAGATGCGCGACGTGCCGCCGACACCGCCCGCGACCCTGCGCCGGGCCCGCGAGATCGCGCGCCGGGTAGGACTGCGCTTCGTCTATGTCGGCAACGTCCGCGACGAGGAGGCCGAGAGCACCTTCTGCCCGGGCTGCGGCGCGCGGGTGATCGGCCGCGACCGCTACCGGCTCACCCACTGGGCGCTCGAGGCCGAAGGCCGGTGCCGTGCCTGCGGCACCCGCATCCCCGGGGTGTTCGAGCCGCGACCCGGCACCTGGGGCCCGCGGCGGGCGGTGGTGGACATGGCCGCCTTCCGCGGCATCCCGCCCGAACCCGCGGCAGCCGGGCTCTCCACCGGCGATCCCTGAGACGGTGCCCTTTTCTCCCCGAAGTCCAGGGCCATCCCGGAATGCGACGGGGGTGGGGAACCCCCACCCCGCCCGAACCAGCCCGCCCGGATCAGGCCGCGCGGCGCGGCTCTTCCTGCGCCCGCCCGGCGACGGCTTCGGACCGATCGCCGGCGTCGTCCGCCGTGACCTGGCGCTCCTCCGTCATGTCCTCGTCTTCGTCATCCACGAGACGGGAAAGTGTTTCCATGCATTCGAACATGTCGAGATCGACATCCCGGTCGGTGGAGGACCGGTTCCGCTTCGCGAAGAAGTGATCGTGGGTGAAGCGGACCTTGCGCTCGACGCTGCGCGCGATCTCGTCGGCGAGCCGCTCGAGCTGCGGCCAGGGCATGTGAACGCCCGTACGGAGCGCGAATTCCTCCACCACCAGCAGTGCCACGTTCTGAAGCGGACAGATGAGCATCGTGTGACCTCCCTTTGCTGGAAAGCGACAGCATAATACCACAATCTGACGAATGTCAAGCAGGAATGTGTTCCTACTTTGTCTTCGTCAGACTTATGGTCGATTCATCGGGATTTCCCGCACGATGGACTCGCCCGGGCATGATACGTCGAGACGACGTCATGCCCACTCACGGCAAGCTTGCCGAAACGCGTGCACGGAAACGCCCCCGGCGATCGCCGGGGGCGTGGTGGGTCGGGGCCGGGATCCGGGCGCGCCGGCTCAGGCCTCCGCCACCTCCGGCACCGGACGGCCGCCGGTGAGATGGAGCAGGTCGTCATAGGTCAGCTCCATCAGCACCCGCGGGTGGCCGGTATGGACGAAGATCCGGGGAAAGCGGCCGAGGGAGGGGTCCACCGCCACCGCCATCGGCCGCTCGCCGCCCACCGGCGCCACCCCGTCCGGCGGAAAGCCCGTGAGCTCCTCCACGCGCGCCGGGTCCGCCCGCCGGACCTCGCCGTCGAGACCGAAGACGGCGGCGAGATTCGCCTCCGCCACCCGGCGGTCGCCGGCGGTGATCACCATCACCGGCACGAGGCCGATCTCGTAGACGTGGACGCGGGCCACGGCGGCGGGCTCGACGCCGTGGACGCGGGCCGCGGCCTCCGGGCGCACCGCCTCCGGCGGCACCTCGTGGAGCACCTCCCGCACCTTCTTCGTGGCGAGCGCCCGGCGCACGCGGCGCACGGGCAGGCTGTCCAGGATCGCGCTCATGACGGCACCGGTATCGTCTCACCCCTCGCGGGCACGTCGTAGCCGCGACGGACGGCGGGTCGTTCGGCGATCTCCAGGTACCATCGCCGCACGTGCGGCCACGCGCGCAGGTCCACTTTGTGGAAGGAGAAGCGCGCCACCCACGGCCAGGTGGCGATGTCGGCGATGGTGTACTCGTCGCAGGCGAGATAGCGGCTCTCGCCGAGACGGCGGTCCATCACGCCGTAGAGCCGTTCCACCTCCTTGCGGTAACGCTCCTCGGCATAGGGGCACTTGCCCGGATTGAAGTGGAGGAAGTGATGGGCCTGGCCGAACATGGGGCCGACCCCGCCCATCTGGAACATCAGCCACTCCAGGGTCTGCAGGCGCCGCTTCGGGTCGGCGGGCAGGAAGCGGCCGGTCTTCTCGGCGAGATAGATCAGGATCGCCCCCGACTCGAACACGTTCCAGCCGTTGTCGCGGTCGACGATGGCGGGGATCTTGTTGTTGGGGCTGATGCGGAGGAAGGCGGGATCGAACTGCTCGCCGCGGGTGATGTCCACCGGCCGGACCTCGTAGTCGAGCCCGCACTCCTCCAGCATGATGGAGATCTTGCGCCCGTTGGGCGTCGACCAGGTCCACAGCTCGATCACGGTCCGTCTCCCGCGGCTCCCCCTCCTAGGTGGGCACGGCCGCCGGCCGGCGGAAGGGGTGGTGCCGGACGGACGCGGCGGGCGCCCCTTGCGCGGCCTTCGCGCGCTCCATAGTCTGGCCGCGAACCGAACCCGCACGGGGAGGCACGGGTCATGCGTCGACGCCGCTTTCTCGCCGCCACGGCCGCCGCCGGCGGCGCGGCCGCGCTGGGTTTCCCCTGGCCCCGGCGCGCGCGGGCGGCGGTGGAGCTCAAGCTGAGTCACTTCCTCCCGCCCACCCACGGCATGCACGTGGACTTCATGGAACCCTGGGCACGGGAGCTGGAGCGCCGCACCGAGGGGGCGGTGCGCGTCACCATCTTCCCCGGAGGCACGCCCCTCGGCAATGTGGCCAGGCAGTACGACCAGTGCGTGGCGGGGGTGGTGGACGTCGCCCACGGCCTGCGCGGCATCCCCGGCGGCCGCTTCCCCCGCACCTCGATCATCGAGCTGCCTTTCCTGGTGCAGACGGCGGACGCCGCCACCCGCACCCTCTGGGCACTGTTCCCGAAGTACCTCGAGGCGGAACATCCGGGCGTGAAGGTACTGGCCCTGCACGCCCACAACGCCGGCCTCATCCACACCCGGGATCGGCCGGTGCGCACCATGGACGATCTGCGCGGTCTGCGCCTGCGGGTGCCCAGCACCGCCACCAAGATGATGCTCGAATATCTCGGCGCCATCCCGGTGGGTCTCCCCCCGTCCCAGATCTACGAGAATCTCCAGAAGGGAGTCATCGACGGTCTCATCATGCCGTGGGACCCCATCAAGAGCTTCCGTCTCGCGGAACTGATCCGCTATCACCTGGATGCCCGCACCTACACCGTGTCCTTCTACTTCGTCATGAACCGTCGCCGCTACGAGAGCCTGCCGGACGACATCCGTGCGGCCGTCGACGCCATCTCCGGCGACGCCCTGATCCCGAAGTTCGGCCCCTGGTGGGATGCCTGGGATCGGCCGGGCTACGAGGAGGCGGTGGCCCGCGGCAACACCATCACCCGTCTCGACGAGGCCGAGCGCGACCGCTGGCGCGAGGCCCTCGCCCCCATGATCGAGGCCTATCTCGACGGTCTCGAGAAGGAGGGCGTCGGCGAGGCGCGGGAGATCCACCGCGCCATGCAGGCGCAGGTGGCGGCCCTCGAGGGCTGAGGCGCGGAGTCCCGGGCGATGGATGGCCGGCCACGGCTGCTGCTGGCCTGGCTGGCGGTGCTGCCGCTCGCCTTCGCCGCCCTCGTCACCCTCGCCGACATCCTCCTGCGGGCCGCCGCCCGCCTCGCCGGCACCCTGCTGGCGACGCCGCCCGGCTGGGGCCTCGTCGGCGCCGTCGACCTGGTCCAGCTCGGGGTGGTGACCTGCGCCGCCTTCGCCATCCCCTACGCCTTCCTGGTGCGGGGACACGTGGCCGTGGACCTGCTCCACGCCCGCCTCGGTCCCGGCGCACGTCGTCTCCTCGACGGCCTCGCCGCCCTCGCGAGCGCCCTCTTCCTCGGCCTCGTGCTCCGCCACGGCCTCGACCAGCTCGTCCTGGTGCGGACCATGGGGGACCGCTCCGTCACCCTCCAGATCCCCATGAGCGCCTACTGGCTGCCCTTCCTCGCGGGCTTCGCCCTGGCACTGGCGGCGGTGGTGGCGGAACGCGTGGCGGGAGGATGGCGGCGGAGGCGCCGGCCTTGAGCGGACCCTGGCTTGGCGTCGCCGGCTTCGCCGCCGCCCTGCTGCTGGTGTCGCTCAGGGTGCCGGTGGCGGTGGCCATGGGGCTGGTGGGGGCCGCCGGCCTCTACCTCACCGGCGGGACCGCCACCGTCGCTTTCGTCCTGGGCGCCGCCCCCTTCGAGGCGGTCTTCCCCTATTCCCTGTCGGTGGTGCCGCTGTTCGTGGCCATGGGCGTCTTCGCCGCCCGCGCCGGCCTCTCCGCCGCCCTGTTCCGGGCGGTGGACGCCTTCGTCGGCCGCTTCCGCGGCGGGCTGGCGCTGGCCACCGTCGGCGCCTGCGCCGCCTTCGGCGCCATCTGCGGCTCCTCCCTCGCCACCGCCGCCACCATGGCCCGGGTGGCCTATCCCGAGATGGCCCGGCGCGGCTACGCCCCCTCCCTCGCCGCCGCCGCCATCGCCGCCGGCGGCACCCTCGGCGTCCTGATCCCGCCCTCCATCCTGCTGGTGATCTACGGCCTGCTCACCGAGCAGAGCATCGGCGAGCTGTTCGCCGCCGCCCTGCTGCCGGGGCTGCTGGCCACCGGCCTCCACATGGCGGCGGTGGCGGCGACGCTGCGGCTCCGGCCGCAGCTCGCGCCGCCGGGCGAGCCCCGCGATCCCGCGCTGCGACGGCGGGTGCTGCGCGAGGTGTGGCCGGTGGCGGTGCTGTTCCTGCTGGTGATCGGCGGCATCTACGTGGGCCTCTTCTCGCCCACCGAGGCGGCGGCGGTGGGCGCCGTCGGCGCGGTGGGCCTGGCATGGCTGCGCGGCACCCTCACCGCCGCCACCCTCGCCGATGCCGTCGGCGAGACCGCCCGCATCTCCGGCATGATCTTCCTGGTGCTGGTGGGTGCCGCCGTCTTCAACTATTTCGTCGAGACCACCGGCCTCCCCCACGGCCTCGCCGCCTGGGTGCGGGCGGCCGACTGGCCGCCCCTCGCCGTCCTCCTCGCCGTCCTCCTCTTCTACGTGCTGCTGGGCTGCTTCATGGACAGCCTCAGCATGATCCTCCTCACCATCCCCTTCGTCTTCCCGGTGGTGCTGGAGCTGGGGCACGATCCGGTGTGGTTCGGCATCCTGGTGGTGACGGTGGCGGAACTCGGTCTCATCACGCCGCCGGTGGGCATGAACCTGTTCGTCATCCAGGGCACCGTCCCGGGCCTCGCCCTCGCCACCGTCGTCCGGGGTCTGCCCCCCTTCGTCCTCGCCGATCTGCTGCGCCTCGCGCTGCTGGTGGCCTTCCCCCAGCTGGCGCTGCTGCCGGCCGGGCGCCTGCCGTGAGCGCCCGTCGCAGCCGCGTTGACGGCGCCCGCCGGGAGGGTTAGGCGCCGTTGCGGCATCGGGGAGACGGGCCGTGTTCGAGCTGGACGAGGATCGCCGCGCCCTCCGCGAGGCGGCACGCACCTTCGCCGAGGAACGGATCGCCCCCTTCGCCGCCCGCTGGGACGCCGAGGAGATCTTCCCGGTGGAGACCCTGCGGGAGGCGGCGGCGCTGGGCTTCGGCGGCCTCTTCGTGCGCGAGGACGTGGGCGGTACCGGCCTCGGGCGTCTCGACGGCGTGATCCTCTTCGAGGAGCTGGCCGCCGCCTGCCCCTCCACCGCCGCCTACATCTCCATCCACAACATGGTGGCGTGGATGATCGACCGCTTCGGCCGCGAGGAGCAGCGCCGGCGCTGGCTCCCCGACCTCTGCTCGATGGCGAGATTCGCCTCCTACTGCCTCACCGAACCCGGCGCCGGCTCCGACGCCGCGAGCCTGCGCACCACCGCCCGCCGCGAGGGCGACCACTACGTGCTGGAGGGCCAGAAGGTCTTCATCTCCGGCGCCGGCACCAGCGACCTCTACGTGGTCATGTGCCGCACCGGCGGCGAGGGCGCACGCGGCATCTCCGCCGTCGTGGTGGAGAAGGGGACGCCCGGCCTCTCCTTCGGCCGGCCCGAGGAGAAGATGGGCTGGCACTCCCAGCCCACCGCCCAGGTGATCCTCGACAGCTGCCGCGTGCCCGTCGCCAACCGCCTCGGCGCGGAGGGCGAGGGCTTCCGCATCGCCATGCAGGCCCTCGACGGCGGTCGCGTCAACATCGCCGCCTGTTCGCTGGGCGGCGCCCGCGCCTGTCTTGAGAAGGCCCTCGCCTATGTCCGCGAGCGGCGCCAGTTCGGCCGCCCCCTCGCCGACTTCCAGGCCACCCGCTTCAAGCTCGCCGACATGCACACGGAGCTGGAGGCGGCGCGGCTGCTGGTCTGGCGGGCGGCGGCCAAACTGGACGCCGGCGCGCCCGACGCCACCGCGGCCGCGGCCATGGCCAAGCGCTTCGCCACCGACGTGGGCTTCCGGGTGGTGGACGAGGCCCTCCAGCTCCACGGCGGCTACGGCTACATCCGCGAATACGGCATCGAGCGCTATCTGCGGGATCTGCGGGTCCACCGCATCCTCGAGGGCACCAACGAGATCATGCGCGTGATCGTGGCCCGCCGCCTGCTGGACGGGCGGGGCTGAAGGGAGGGGGGATCCATGGAGGCGACGCCCCATCTGCGCTTCGAGCGGCGCGGTCATCTCGGCATCGTCGTCCTCGACCGCCAGGACGCCCTCAACGCCCTCGACCACGCCATGGTGCGCGCCCTCTCGCGCACCCTCGCCCGCTGGCGGGAGGATCCGGAGATCGCCGGCGTCCTCGTCCGCCCGGCCCCCGGCCGCGCCTTCTGCGCCGGCGGCGACATCCGCGAGATCGTGACGGTGCGGGCGCGGGAGGGCGTGGACGCCGCCTGGCGCTTCTTCCGCGACGAGTATCGTCTCGACTGGCGGGTGAAACACTTTCCCAAACCCTACGTCGCCGTCCTCGACGGCATCACCATGGGCGGCGGCGTCGGCATCTCCGTCCACGGCCGCGTGCGCATCGCCACCGAACGCACCGTCTTCGCCATGCCGGAGGTGGGCATCGGCTTCTTCCCGGACGTGGGCGGCACCTTCTTCCTGCCGCGCCTGCCCCACCGCTTCGGCTGGTATCTCGCCCTCACCGGCGAGCGCGCCGGGCCCGGCGACTGCCTCGCCCTCGGCCTCGCCACCCACCATCTGCCGGCGGCCCGTATCGGCCTCCTGGAGGAAGCACTGGCGGCGGCGCCGCGCGAGGGCTTCGCGGAGGCGCTGAACCAGCTGCTGGCGGAGCTCGCCGACACCCCCGGCGATGCCCCCCTCCTCGGCCTCGCCGACCTGGTGGAGAGCTGTTTCGGCGCCGACGATCTCTTCGCCATCCGCGAACGCCTCGCCCGCGAGACCACCGGCTTCGGCGCCCGCACCCTGGAGACCATGGCCGGAAAGTCGCCCTTCTCGCTGCGGGTGACCGCCGAACAGCTCCGTCGCGGTCGCGATCTCGCCTTCGACGACGCCCTGCAACTGGAGTACCGCATGGTGCGACGCTTCCTCGAGGGGCGCGAGTTCGCCGAGGGGGTGCGGGCCATGGTGCTGGACAAGGATCGCCGCCCGCGCTGGACCTGGCCCGATCCCGGATCGGTGCCGGAGGTGGAGGTGACGCGGGTGTTCGACCCGCTGCCGGGCGGCGATCTCGCCTTCGACTGGGACGCGGTGTGAGCGCAGTGCGCGGGAGGGGAGGATGACGCGGATCGCCTTCTTCGGCCTCGGCAACATGGGCCTGCCCATGGCCCGCAATCTGGCCGCCGCCGGCTTCGCGGTGGTGGGCTACGACCTGGCGGAGAGGGCCCGCCGGCGGGCGGCGGAGGCGGGTCTCGCGGTGGCCGACGAGCCGACGAGGGCGCTGGAAGGCGCCGAGGTGGCCATCACCATGCTGCCGGCCGGCCCCCAGGTGCGGGAGGCCTATCTCGGCGACGGCGGCATCCTCGACAATGCCCGCGAGGGCGCCCTTCTCGCCGACTGCTCCACCATCGACGTGGACACCGCCCGGGAGGTGCACCGGGCGGCGGCGGCGGCGGGTTTCACCATGGTGGACGCACCGGTCTCCGGCGGCGTCGCCGGCGCCGAGGCCGCCACCCTCACCTTCATGGTGGGCGGCCACGACGAGGCCTTCGCCCGCGCGAAGCCGATCCTGGAGAGGATGGGACGGGCGGTGATCCACGCCGGCGGCCCCGGCACCGGTCAGGCGGCCAAGATCTGCAACAACATGATGCTCGGCATCCAGATGATCTCGGTGTGCGAGGCCTTCGCCCTCGCCGAGCGCCTCGGTCTCGCCCACGAGAAGCTCTTCGAGATCGCCTCGCGCGCCTCCGGCCAGTGCTGGTCCCTCACCAGCTACTGTCCGGTACCGGGTCCGGTGCCGCAGGCCCCCTCCAACCGCGACTACCGGCCGGGCTTCACCGCCGCCATGATGCTCAAGGACCTGCGCCTCGCCCAGGAGACGGCGGCACGGGTGCAGGCCGCCACCCCCCTCGGCGCCGAGGCCGCCCAGCTCTACCAGCTCTTCGTCGCCGCCGGCAACGAGGGACTGGATTTTTCGGCCATAATCAAGATGATCAGGGGCGACCGGGACCGGTAGTTGCGCGATTCGGTCGGGGCTCGTATCGCGGGTTGCGCGGGCACCGCCGGCGCGGGGCACCACCGGTCCGGCGGTGGCCGCGGGGCGGCCGGCAACCGGGTCCCAGCTCGTCGAGGGATGTCGTGAAAGAGGAATACATCACCACCTCACGGCTGATCGAGCGCCTGCACCGCCGCTTCCTCGACGTCGTCAAGGCCGAACTCGACCGCCTCGGCATCGAGGACATCAACAACGTCCAGGCGCTGATCCTCTTCAACATCGGCGACGAGACGCTGACCGTGGGAGAGCTCACCCTGCGTGGCTATTATCTCGGCTCCAACGTCTCCTACAACGTCCGCAAACTGGTGGAGAACGGCTATCTCATCCAGGAGCGGTCCACCCACGACCGCCGCATGATGCGGGTGCGCCTGTCCGACAAGGGCTTCGGCCTCGTGGAGAAGATCGACGCCCTCTACCGGCGGAGCGCCGACGAGCTCGCCGAGGTGGGTCTCACCGCCGAGGACCTCGCCCGCACCAACCAGGTGCTCAAGCGCCTCGAGCGCTTCTGGAGCGTCCAGCTCTCCTTCGTGCGCTGAAGCGCCCCTTGCCTCCCCCGTCACCGCCGCCACATGCCCCGGACGGGACGGAGGAGGGCGGCCCATGAACGAGGTGGTGGCGATCGCGCGGGGGACGCCGGACGGTGCGGCGGTGCCGGGGCGCGAGCGGCTGGGCGTGTTGCTGGCCAATCTCGGCACGCCCGCGGGCACCGACTACCGGTCCATGCGCCGCTACCTCTCGGAGTTCCTCTCCGACCCGCGGGTGATCGACTACTCGCCGCTGTGGTGGCAACCGCTGCTCCAGCTGGTGATCCTGAGCCGGCGCCCCTTCACCTCCGGTGCCGCCTACCGGCGCATCTGGAATCGCGAGCGGGACGAGAGCCCGCTCATGACCGTGACCCGCGACCAGACGGAGAAGCTGCGCGCCCGCCTGCGCCGCCACGATCCCGACATCCTCGTGGACTTCGCCATGCGCTACGGCGAGCCGTCCATCCCGCGGGTGGCCCGGCGCATGGTGGCGGAGGGCTGCACCCGCCTGCTGTTCGTCCCCCTCTATCCCCAGTACGCCTCGCCCACCACCGCCACCGCCTGCGACGCCCTCTTCCGTGCCCTCGCCGACGTGCGCATGCGCCGCCAGCCGGCGCTGCGCACGGTGCCGGCCTGGTACGACGATCCGGACTATGTGGCGGTCCTCGCCCGCAGCGTCCGCGAGGGGCTGGATGCCCTCGACTTCACGCCGGATCTCCTGATCTTCTCCTACCACGGCATGCCCACACGCTTCGTCGCCGAGGGCGATCCCTACGAACACCAGTGCCGCACCACCACACGGCTGGTGCGCCAGCGGCTGGGACTCGCCGAGGACCGGGTGGCGGTGGCCTACCAGAGCCGCTTCGGCAGCGAGGAATGGCTCCAGCCCTATCTCGACGAGCTGCTGGCGGATCTGCCCCGCCGCGGCGTGCGGCGGGTGGCGGTGGTCTCGCCCGCCTTCGTCGCCGACTGTCTGGAGACGCTGGAGGAACTGGCCATCGCCAACCGCGAGCTGTTCCTGGAGGCGGGCGGGACCCACTACGCCTATCTCCCCTGCCTCAACGACCGCGAGGACCACATGGACTTTCTCGAGGGGCTGGTCCTGCGGGAGCTCGCCGGCTGGCTCCGACCGGCTCCGGCCGCCGCGGCGGCGGAGGCGTCGCGTTGACGGCCCCGCCTCCCGCGCTACTCTCTTCGGAAGACCGGGCCTCTCCGGGTCCCGGCCTCGTACCGGGCGGCGGCCCGGCCCACCCGGAGGGCGTGATCGTGCGGATGCCCCACGAATTCTCCCGCCCCTTCGAGATCGCCGAGCTCACCTCGACGGAGCTGCCCTTCGCCATCGCCGCCAATGCCGCCGAATGCCGGGCCCTGGCGCGCCGGCTCGATCTCCTCGCCCTCGACCGGCTCGAGGCCGAGGGGCGGGTGTCGGCCGGCGCCGGCGGCGTGGTGCGGGTGCGCGGGGTGCTGAGGGCCCGTGCCACCCAGCGCTGCGTGGTGACGCTGGAGCCGGTGCCGGCGGAGCTGGAGGTCCCCTTCGAGCGCACCTTCGTGCGGGGCGGTGCGACCCAGCGCTTGCTCCATCTCGACGTGGAGCAGCTCGACCTGGAGCCGCTGGTGGGCGACCTGCTCGACCTCGGCGAGCTGGTGACGGAGGAGCTGGCCCTCGCCCTCGATCCCTATCCGCGCGCCGACGGTGCCGAGGCGGTGCTGGACGCGTTCGGCGTGCGCGGCGACGACGAGCCCCCGCCCGCCGACGGCCCCTTCGCCGTGCTGCGCGAGCGCTTCGGCCGCGAGGGTTGACGGCGGCGGACACGGAGGGTTCTCCTCGCCCCGTGGAGACGACCCCGAAGAGGGAGATCCGAGCTCGATGGCCATCGTCATCGCCCTCGACGCCATGGGCGGCGACCACGCGCCCGGCGTGGTGATCGACGGGGCGGCCCGCGCGCTGTGCGAACGGTCCGACCTGCGCTTCCTGCTCTTCGGCGACGCCGGGCGGGTGCGCCCGCTCCTGGAGCGCCATCCCGTCCTGGCGGCGGCGAGCGAACTGCGCCACACCGACGCCTTCGTCGCCGCCGAGACCCGTCCCTCCCTCGCCCTCCGACAGGGGCGCCGCTCCAGCATGCGCCTCGCCATCGACGCGGTGAAGGCGGGCGAGGCCCGGGCCGCCGTCTCCGCCGGCAACACCGGGGCGCTCATGGCCATGGGCAAGGTGGTGCTGCGCACCCTCGAGGGCATCGACCGGCCGGCCATCGCCACCGCCCTGCCCAGCCGCCGCGAGCCGGTGGTGATGCTCGATCTCGGCGCCAACGTGGACTGCTCGCCCCAGCACCTCTTCCAGTTCGCCGTCATGGGCGAGGTGTACGCCCGCACGGTGCTGGGCGTGGCACGACCGCGGGTGGCGCTGTTGAACATCGGCACCGAGGAGATCAAGGGCGAGAGCGGCGTGCGGGAGGCGGCGCGACTGCTGCGGAACTCGCCCCTCGACATCGACTTCCGCGGCTTCGTCGAGGGCGACGACATCCCCACCGGCAAGGTGGACGTGGTGGTGACCGACGGCTTCACCGGCAATGTCGCCCTCAAGGTCGCCGAGGGCGCATCCCGCTTCTACGCCGGCACGCTGCGTGACGCCTTCCGCTCCGGACTGCGGGCGAAGCTGGGCTATCTGCTGGCCCGGCCCGCCCTGGAGCGGGTGCGCCGGCGGTTGGATCCGCGTCGCTACAACGGCGCCATGCTGCTCGGTCTCTCCGGGGTGGTGGTCAAGAGCCACGGCGGCACCGACGCCTTCGGCTTCGCCCACGCCGTGCTGTCGGCCGCCCGCATCGTCGAGCAGGGCACCAACGAACGCATCATCGAGGAAATGCGACGGGTCGCGGCCTCCATCGCCGCCCCCCGGCTCAGGGTGGCGGCGTCGTGACTCCGCGACTGCGGGCGCGGGTGGCCGGCGTGGGGGCCTGCCTGCCGGCGCGGGTGGTCACCAACGACGAGCTGGCCGAGCGCATCGACACCTCGGACGCCTGGATCCGCGAGCGCACCGGCATCCGCGAACGCCGCATCGCCGCGCCCGGCGAGACCACCTCGGCGCTGGCGGTGGCGGCGGCCCGCCGTGCCCTCGCGCGGGCGGCGCTCTCCCCCGCCGCCATCGATCTCCTCCTCGTCGCCACCTCCACGCCCGACCACACCTTTCCCGCCACCGCCACCGCCGTCCAGCGCGAGCTGGGGATCCCGCCGTCGCCGGCCTTCGACCTGCAGGCGGTCTGCGCCGGTTTCGTCTACGCGCTGACGGTGGCCGATTCCCTGATTCGCACCGGTCACGCCCGCCGGGCGCTGGTGATCGGCGCCGAGACCTTCTCCCGCCTCCTCGACTGGGAGGACCGCGGGACCTGCGTGCTCTTCGGCGACGGCGCCGGGGCGCTGGTGCTGGTGGCGGAGGAACAGACGGGGACGGTGCTGGACCGCGGCATCCTCGCCGCCCGCATCCTCGCCGACGGCCGCCACTATCACCAGCTCTACGTGGACGGCGGCCCCTCCTCCACCGGCACGGTGGGCCGTCTGCGCATGAACGGGCGCGAGGTGTTCCGCCACGCCGTCACCGCCATGACCGAGAGCGCCCGGGAGGTGTGCCGGCGCATCGGCCTGCCGCCCTCGGAGATGGACTGGTTCGTGCCGCACCAGGCCAATGTGCGCATCATCGACGCCGTCGCGAAGCGGCTCGAGATCCCGGCCGAGCGGGTCGCCGTCACCGTCGACCGTCATGCCAACACCTCCGCCGCCTCCATTCCCCTCGCCCTCGACCGGCTGGTGACGGAGGGGCGGCTGGAGCCGGGCCAGCTGGTGCTGGTCTCCGGCATCGGCGGCGGCTTCGCCTGGGGCTCGCTGGTGCTGCGCTGGTGAGGGCGCATCCGGGCCGCCGCGGGCGCCTTGCCGCGGGCAATGGGCGCGGGTATCCGGAGGCCGTCATGTCGGACGGAGCGGCGCGTCCCTTCCCCCACCGCCACCTCCTCGGGATCGAACCGCTGTCCCGGGAGGACATCCTCTTCCTGCTGGACCTCGCCGACGGCTACGTGGAGCTCAACCGCCGCCCCGAGAAGAAGCTCGGCCTGCTGCGCGGTCTCACCCAGATCAACCTGTTCTTCGAGAGCTCCACCCGCACCCGCACCAGTTTCGAGCTGGCCGGCAAGCGTCTCGGCGCCGACGTGGTCAACATGTCGGTGTCCACCTCCGCCATCAAGAAGGGCGAGACCCTGCTGGACACCGCCATGACCCTGAACGCCATGCACCCGGACGTACTGGTGGTGCGGCACGCCGATTCGGGCGCGGTGGCGCTGCTGGCCCGCCACGTGGCCTGTGCGGTGATCAACGGCGGCGACGGCCGCCACGAACATCCCACCCAGGCGCTGCTGGACGCCCTCACCATCCGTCGGCGCAAGGGCCGCATCGAGGGGCTCATCGTCGCCATCTGCGGCGACATCGTCCACTCCCGCGTGGCCCGCTCCAACATCCTGCTCCTTACCCGCCTGGGCGCGCGGGTGCGGCTGGTGGGCCCGCCGACGCTGGTACCGCCGGCGCTCGCGGCCTACGGCGTCGAGGTCCACCACGACATGCGCCGCGGGCTCCGCGACGCCGACATCGTCATGATGCTGCGCCTGCAGACCGAGCGCATGCGGGGGAGCTTCGTGCCCTCCACCCGCGAGTACTTCCGCCGCTACGGCCTCACCTGGGAGAAGCTGGAGGTGGCCCGCCCCGACGTGCTGGTGATGCACCCGGGGCCCATGAACCGCGGGGTGGAGATCGACGGGGTGGTGGCCGACGACATCCACCGCAGCGCCATCCTCGACCAGGTGGAGATGGGAGTGGCGGTCCGCATGGCCTGTCTCGACGCCCTCACCCGGCGGCTGCGGGAAGCGGCATGAGCGGACGTCCCCTCGCCATCCTCGGCGCCCGCCTGCTGGACCCGGCGAGCGGCCTCGACGTCCGCGGCGGGCTCCTGGTGGTGGACGGGCGCATCGCCGATCTCGGCCCGCATCTCGGCCGCGACGGGCTTCCCGAGGGGGCGGAGGTGCTGGAGGCGGCGGGTCTCTGTCTGGCGCCGGGGCTCGTGGACCTGCGGGTGATGGTGGGCGAACCCGGCGCCGAGCACAAGGAGCGCATGGACAGTGCGGTGGCGGCGGCGGCCGCCGGTGGGGTCACCGCCTTCGCCATGCGGCCGGACACCGATCCCGCCCTCGACGATCCCGCCATGCTGGAGTTCGTCGCCCGTCGCGCCCGCAAGCTGCGCTCCGTCAAGGTCCATCCCTGGGCGGCGCTGACCCGGGGCTGCCGCGGCGAGCGGCTGGCGGAGATGGGGCTGCTGCGGGAGGCGGGAGCGGTGGGCTTCACCGACGGCGCCCGGGCGGTGGCCGACGCCCGCCTCATGTACCGGGCCCTCGCCTACGCCACCGCCCTCGACGCCCCCGTCGTCCAGCATCCCGAGGAGCCGCGTCTCGCCGAGGGCGGGGTCATGAACGAGGGCTGGACGGCGCTGCGGCTGGGACTGCCGGGCATCCCCGCCTGCGCCGAGGTGGTGATGATCGAGCGCGACCTGCGCCTCGCCGAGGCCACCGGCGGCCGCATCCACTTCGCCGGCATCTCCACCGCCGAATCGGTGGCGGTGATCCGTCGCGCCAAGGCGCGGGGCGTGCGCGTCACCTGCGACGTCACTCCCCACCATCTGCTGCTCACCGAACGCGAGGTGGAGGGCTACCGCACCTATGCCAAGGTGTCGCCGCCGCTCCGCGGCGAGGCGGACCGCGAGGCGCTGGTGGCGGGGCTCGCCGACGGTACCGTCGACGCGGTGACCAGCGACCACACCCCCCAGGACCAGGACAGCAAGCGCCTGCCCTTCGAGCAGGCCGCCTTCGGCGTGGTGGGGGTGGAGACGCTGCTGGCGGCCGGGCTCGAGCTGGTGCACGCGGGGCGCATCGGTCTGCTGCGGCTGCTGGAGGCGGTCAGCACCATGCCCGCGCGGCTGCTGGGCGTGGAGGGCGGCCGCCTCGCCCGCGGCGCCCCGGCCGATCTGGTCCTCTTCGATCCCGAGGTCCGCTGGACCGTCACCGAGGCCGGACTCCACTCCCTCGCCAAGAACACGCCCTTCGAGGGCCGCACCTTCCGCGGACGGGTGGTGCGTACGCTGGTGGACGGGCGCACCGTCTTCCGCCTCGCCACCACGGCGGAGGACGCGGCCACCGGGGCGGCGTTGTGAGGGCCGCGACGGCGCCCTATATTCGAGCGCGCGAAGACGTCCAGCCTGCGACGGCGGCCGCACGGCGCCGTCGCCCTTTTGCCGTGGAGCCGGAGGACCATGGCCCGCCGCAGACGGGTTTACGAAGGCAAGGCGAAGATCCTCTACGAAGGCCCCGAACCCGGTACGCTGATCCAGTACTTCAAGGACGACGCCACGGCGTTCAACAACGCCAAGCACGCCATCGTCACCGGAAAGGGGGTGCTGAACAATCGGATTTCCGAGTTCCTCATGACCAGGCTCGGAGAGATCGGAATCCCGACGCATTTCATCAAGCGCCTCAACATGCGCGAGCAGCTGGTCCGCGAGGTGGAGATCATTCCCCTCGAGGTGGTGGTCCGCAACTATGCCGCCGGCTCACTGGCCAAGCGTTTCGGTCTCGAGGAGGGCTCGCTGCTCCCGCGCTCCATCGTGGAGTATTACTACAAGTCCGACGAGCTGGGCGATCCCCTCGTCACCGAGGAACACGTCACCGCCTTCGGCTGGGCGACCTATCAGGAACTGGACGAGATCCTCAATCTGGCGCTCAGGATCAACGACTTTCTCTCCGGCCTGTTCACCGGCGTCGGGCTCAAGCTGATCGACTTCAAGGTGGAGTTCGGCCGTCTGTGGGACGAGAACGACGAGATGCGCATCGTCCTGGCCGACGAGCTGAGCCCCGACAACATGCGGCTGTGGGACATCGAGACCAACGAGCGCTACGACAAGGACCGCTTCCGCTTCGGTCTCGGCGATCTCAAGCAGGGCTACGCCGAGATCGCCCGCCGTCTCGGCATCCTGCCGGAAGCGGGGCCGGCCGACGTGCGCGGCACGGGGACGCTGCAGTGAGGGCCCGGGTCGAGATCCGGTTCCGCCCCGGCGTCCTCGATCCGGAAGCGGCGGCCATCGCCCGGGCCCTCGGTCATCTGGGCTTCGCCGGTGTGCGCGGGGTGCGGCGGGCGAAGGTGCTGGAGATCGACCTCGCCACCGAGGACGCCGACGCCGCGCGGGCCGAGGTGGAACGCATGTGCGAGGTGCTGCTGGCCAATCCCGTCATCGAGACCTACCGCATCGAGCTGCTCGACCGAGGCTGAGCCCGTGCGCGCCGCCGTCGTCACCTTTCCCGGCTCCAATTGCGACCGGGATCTCGCCGTCGCCATGGAACGGGTGTTCGGACGGCCGGTCCGGCGTCTGTGGCACGGCGAGACGGAGCTGCCGGCGGATCTGGACCTGGTGGGCCTGCCCGGCGGCTTCACCTACGGCGACTATCTGAGGCCCGGCGCCATCGCCGCCCGTTCCCCCATCGTGCGCGAGATCGTCCGCTTCGCCCGCCGCGGCGGGCTGGTGCTGGGCATCTGCAACGGCTTCCAGATCCTCACCGAGGCCGGGCTGCTGCCGGGGGCGCTGGTGCGCAACCGCCGGCTGCTCTTCGTCTGCCGGTCGGTACGGCTGCGGGTGGAGACCACGGACAGCCCCTTCACCCGCGCCTTCCCGCAGGGTGCGGAGATCACGGTGCCGGTGGCCCATCACGACGGCAACTATCTGGCGGACGCCGGGACCCTCGCCCGCCTCGAGGACGAGGGCCGCATCGCCTTCCGCTATCTCGACAATCCCAACGGCTCCGCCCGCGACATCGCCGGCATCCTCGGCGAGGGCCGCAACGTCCTCGGGATGATGCCCCATCCCGAGCGGGTGTGCGATCCCCGCCTCGGCGGCACCGACGGCGTGCCGCTGTTCCGTTCCCTGCTGGAGGCGGTGGCCGGAGGAGGGTCATGAGCGAGATCACGCCCGAGACCGTCGCCGCCCACGGGCTCACCCCGGAGGAACACGCGCGCATCCGCGCCATCCTCGGCCGCGAGCCCAACCTCGTGGAGCTCGGCATCTTCTCGGTGATGTGGAGCGAGCACTGCTCCTACAAGTCGTCGAAGGTCCATCTGCGACGACTGCCCACCGAGGCGCCCTGGGTGGTCTGCGGCCCCGGCGAGAACGCCGGCGTGGTGGACATCGGCGAGGGGCTGGTGGCCGTCTTCAAGATGGAGAGCCACAACCACCCCAGCTTCATCGAGCCCTATCAGGGTGCGGCCACCGGCGTCGGCGGCATCCTCCGCGACGTCTTCACCATGGGCGCGCGGCCGGTGGCGCTGCTGGACGCGCTGCGCTTCGGCGATCCCGCCCATCCGCGCACGCGCCACCTGCTGGCGGGGGTGGTGGCCGGCATCGGCGGCTACGGCAACTGCGTGGGGGTGCCCACCGTCGGCGGCGAGACCACCTTCCACCGCCGCTACGATGGCAACATCCTGGTCAACGCCATGTGCGTGGGCATCGCCCGCCGCGACCGCGTCTTCTACGCCCGCGCCGCCGGCGTCGGCAATCCGGTGGTCTACGTGGGGGCGAAGACGGGACGCGACGGCATCCACGGCGCCACCATGGCCTCGGCCGAATTCTCCGAGGACGCCGAGGCCAAGCGGCCCACGGTGCAGGTGGGCGATCCCTTCACCGAGAAGCTGCTGATCGAGGCCTGTCTGGAGCTGATGGCGCAGGACTGCATCGTCGCCATCCAGGACATGGGCGCCGCCGGTCTCACCTCCTCCAGCTTCGAGATGGCCGCCCGCGGCGGCACCGGCATCGAGCTCGACCTCGACCGGGTGCCGCTCAGGGAGGAGGGGATGAGCCCCTACGAGATCCTCCTCTCCGAGAGCCAGGAGCGCATGCTGATGGTGCTGCGCGAGGGCCGCGAGGCGGAGGCCCGGCGCATCTTCGCCAAATGGGAGCTGGACTTCGCGGTGATCGGCCGGGTCACGGACACGGGCCGGCTGGTGGTGCGCCACGGCGGGACGGTGGTGGCCGACGTGCCGGTGGCGGCGGTGGCGGAGGCGGCCCCCGTCTACGACCGGCCCTGCACGCCGCCGCCGCGACCGGTACCGGTGGTGTGCCACGACGCGGCGGTGCCGGTGACGCCCGAGGAAGCGCTGCTCGGGCTGGTGGGAGCCCCGGATCTCGCGAGCCGCCGCTGGATCTTCCAGCAGTACGACTGGCAGGTGATGGCCGACACCGTGCTGGGCCCGGGCATGGCCGATGCGGCGGTGGTGCGGGTGCACGGGACCGATCGGGCGCTGGCGCTGACCACCGACTGCACCCCCCGCTACTGCGAGGCCGATCCCTTCGAGGGCGGCAAACAGGCGGTGGCCGAGGCCTTCCGCAATCTCTGCGCGGTGGGCGCCCGTCCCCTCGCCGTCACCGACTGTCTCAACTTCGGCAATCCCGAACGGCCCCGGATCATGGGCCAGTTCGCCGCCGCCGTGGACGGCATGGCCGAGGCCTGTCGCGCCCTCGACTTCCCCGTCGTCTCCGGCAACGTGTCCTTCTACAACGAGACCGACGGCCGCGCCATCCCGCCGACCCCGCAGGTGGGGGGACTGGGCCTGCTGGAGGAGGTGGACCGCGCCACCGGCCTCGCCTTCGACCGGCCGGATCTGCTGCTGGTGCTGGTGGGGCTCGGCCACGGCTGGCTCTCCTGCTCCCTGTTCCTGCGGGAGATCCTGGGGCGCGAGGAGGGGGCGCCGCCGCCGGTGGACCTCGCCCTCGAGCGCCGGCACGGGACCTTCGTGCGCGAGCAGATCGCGAAGGGACGGGTGCGCGCCTGTCACGATCTCTCCGACGGCGGCCTCGCCGTGGCCCTGGCCGAGATGTGTCTGGCCTCGGGCATCGGCGCCCGGCTGGTGATCCCGGACGGCGTGCCCGGCCGCTTCGGCTGGCTGTTCGGCGAGGATCAGGGACGCTATCTGCTGGCGGTGACGCCGGAGGACGCGCCGCTGCTGCTGGCCGAGGCCCGGGCGGCCGGGGTGGTGGCGCGCACCGTCGCCCGCACCGGCGGCGACGCGTTGATCCTCGGCGACGGGCCGCCCATATCGCTGGACGAACTACGGGCGCGTCACGAGGGGTTCTTCGCGCGCCTGATGGACGAGTGAACCGGGCCGGAGCCGAAGCCATGCCCATGGCCGCCGCCGAACTGGAACGGCTGATCCGTGCGGCCTTTCCCGACGCGCGCATCGAGATCGAGGACCTCGCCGGCGACGGCGACCACTACCGGGTGGTGGTGGAGTCCGAGGCCTTCCGCGGCAGGAGCCGCATCCAGCAGCACCGCATGGTCTACGAGGCGCTGGGACCGCACATGGGCGACACCCTCCACGCCCTGGCGCTGGTCACCCGCGTGCCCGAGAACGCTCCAACCGACGAGGCCGGCCGATGAGCGAGAAGGACATCTTCGCCCGCATCCGCGAGCAGATCACCAGCGACGACGTGGTCCTCTACATGAAGGGGACGCCGGTGTTCCCCCAGTGCGGCTTCTCCGCCGGGGTGGTGCAGGTGCTCTCGGCACTGGGCGTGAAATTCACCGCCTTCAACGTCCTCGAGGACATGGAGCTGCGCCAGGCCCTCAAGGAATTCTCCAACTGGCCCACCTTCCCGCAGCTCTACGTCAAGGGCGAACTGGTGGGCGGTTTCGACATCGTGCGGGAGATGTACGAGACCGGCGAGCTGCAGCAGCTCCTGCGCGAGAAGGGAATCGCCTTCTCCGAGGCCGCCTGACGGCGCGCCGGCGCAGGATCGCCAGATCGTCCGCGTCCACCGGCCGCACGAACACCGGGGCGGGACAGGCGCCGTCGTCCACCAGCACCTCCAGCCAGCGGGCCGGCGCGGCCGTGCCGCCGACGAAGCCGTAGCCGTCCTCGAAGCCGTGGAGGCCCTGCAGGCGCACCCGCAGACGGGCGTAGAGGGCGCGGCCGTCCAGACGGGTCTCCGCCAGATAGACCGCCTCGATGTCGAGGCGCTTGCGGCCGTCCCAGACCGGCACCTTCAGCCGCGCCCCGGCCGCCGGCCCGCGCTGCACCCAGCGCTGCAGGCGCAGGAAGGCGGTGAGCGGGTCCACCGCGTCCCGTCGCAGGTCCTCCGGCACCTCGCTCGGCCGCTCGCGACCGTTGTTGAGATAGCGGAAGGCGGTGAGGCGGCCGTGCGCGTCGAAGCGCATGGTGACGAGTCGCTCGCGATCCGGCTTGCGCTCGCGTCCCTCGTACAGCACCGGTACCGGATCCGCCGCGGTGCGCACCACGCCCCGCATCTCCACCCGCCGCCGGCCGAACAGGCGGGTGAACCCCACGTTCTCGATGCGCAGGACCACGCGCGTGCGGACGGGCGAGAGTCGCTCCTGCTCGAGCGTGATCCGCCCCACTTCGCTCCCCCGCGCGAGGAGGGCATATTCGAACCGGCACTGCGCCGCCGCCCGCGCGGGATCGGCGGGTGCGGCCACCGCCGCCAGCAGGGCGAACCAGCCGAGCCGGAGTCTCATGCGTCGCTTCCTCCCGATCCTTGTCTTTACCATGATATGCGCGGGCGTCCCGGGGGCCAGCCTCGGCGACGCCGATGTGACCGCACCGCCACGGCTGGCCCGCCCGGGCGAGGTGCTGTTCGTGCGGGAGGTGCGGCGCCGGCAGCTCCTGGCCCTGCCCGCCGCCCGCCGGCAGGCCCTGTGCGGGGCGGCGGACGTGCGCTGGCGCAGCGTGCGGGCCCCCACCACCGTCTCCCGGGGCCGCAAGGGACGGCTGGAAAGGTTCGGCTGGCAGGTGATGCGGGCGGCGGCGGCGGCCTTCGGTGCCGACGATCGGCGGGCGCGGCGTCACCTGCTGCGGCTCTTGGACCGCTGGGCGAAGGGACGCGCCCTCACCCGCTGGCGCGGCGATCCGGTGCGGGTGGCCTACGACGTGGACCGGCTGCTGCTCCCCACCATCGTCGGCTGGTGGCTGGTACGGGAGCATCCGGACGTCCCGGCCGAGGTGCGGGCGCGGGTGGATGGCTGGCTCGACGGCCTGGTGGCGCGGAGCGTCGCCTTCCGTGCGGGTCTTTCCCCGGATCGCCGCGTCGCCCGCAACAATCACGCGTTGCTGGGGGCGAGCGTGGCGGCGGCCTGGGGCGCGCTCACGGACGAGCCGGCCCTGCTGCGGCGGGCGCTCGCCGTCCATCGTGCCGCCCTCGCCACCATGCGCGCCGACGGCAGCCTGCCGCTGGAGACGGCGCGGGGCGCCCGGGCACTCTGGTACCAGCGCCACGCGCTGAGTTCGCTGGTGGTGATCGACACCATCGCGGCGGTCCAGGGGCTCGATGCCGGCGCCGGACTGCCGCCGGACCGCGACCTGCATCGGGCGGTGCGCTTCCTGCTGGACGCGGTGGCCGATCCGCGGCGGGTCCTGAGTTATGCCCTCGCCAACGTCCGTCCCGGTCCCGCACGCAATCCCTATGTCCAGGACCTCTCCTTCCTGCGGCGACGCCCCACCGGACGCCATTACATGGCCTGGGCGGAGATCTATCTCGCGCGCTTTCCGACGCGGACGGAGAGCCGGCGCCTCGCCGCCACCCTCGCCGCCCACGGGCCGGAGGTCCGGCCCATGATCGACGAGTACGGTGGCGGCCACCTGACCTGTTTCTTCGCCGATCCCGACCGGGATCCGTTCAGCGCGAGTAGTACTCGATCACGAGATTCGGTTCCATCTGGACCGGATAGGGAATCTCCGCGAACTTCGGCACCCTCAGGAAAGTGACCTTCATGTTCTTGATGTCGAGCGACAGGTAGTCCGGCACGTCACGTTCGGGATTCTGCAGGCTCTCCACCACGAGCGGATGGTTCCGCGACTTCTCGCGGATCTCGATCACGTCCCCTTCCCGGACCAGATAGCTGGGGATGTTGACCCGTCGACCGTTCACCAGCACATGGCCATGGTTGACCAGCTGGCGGGCGGCGAACATGGTGGGCACGAAGTTGGCCCGGTAGACCACGGTATCGAGCCGCCGTTCCAGCAGCCCCACCAGATTCTCCGCGGTGTCGCCGCGCATGCGCTCGGCTTCGCGGAAGAAGCGCCGGAACTGGCGCTCGGTCATGTTGGCGTAATAGCCCTTGAGCTTCTGCTTGGCGCGGAGCTGGAGGGCGTAGTCGGACAGCTTGCGGCGCTTGAAGCCGTGCTCGCCGGGGCCGTATTCGCGCCGCGCGAGCGGGTTCTTGGGACGGCCCCACAGATTGACGCCCAGACGGCGGCAGATCTTGGTCTTCGCTCGGATTCGCTTGGTCATCGTCCTCGTGCACCATCTCGAACGCACGAAGGCGACCGCCTGCGGTCGCCCCTGAGCCGGGCGGCTTATACCTCGCTTCCGGCCGTTGTCCAACCCCGTCGACGCCCGGCCCCGCGCCCGTCGAGGGCGAGCAGGCGCGCGAGCAGGCGACGATAGACATAGCGCATCGGCACCGGCCGGCCAGTCTCGGTGGCGATTCCGCCGGCGTAGACCTTGACGATGAGCCGCTCGCGGGTCCCGGCGTCCGGCTCGAGGAAGGCCACGGCGATCTGTTCCGGTCCCGGATGCCGCACCACCCGACCGAGCAGGGTTCCGACCTCCGCGATCTCCAGCGCCACCGTCTCTCCCACCGGCGGCGGCGGTCCCGCCACGGTGAGACGGGCGCCCGTCACCGAGACGTCGATGCTGCGGGCCGGCCGGACGTCCTCGGCGACCCGGAGTCGCGCCGCGAGCTCGACCCGCGCACGCGGATGACGGCGCATCTGGTCGACGCGGCGTTCGGCGAGCTCGGGGAAGCGCGCGCGGAGGGTGCGGCGGACCGGTGGCGGAAGGACCCTCAGCGTCACCAGCAGACCCTCGGGGCGGCGGGCGGCGAGATGGGCCAGAAGCGGTCCGATGCCGACGAGATCCAGCAGCAGCCAGCGCCCGGAACGGACGGTGGCGAGGCCGCGTCCCTCCACCAGCGCCGCCCGTTCCGAGAGATCGCGCACCCGCACGGGCCGGGGCGGTCCGAAGCGCAGGAGCCGCCAGCGCTCCCGCAGCGGGAACCGTTCTTCCAGCCGCTTTCGCGGATGGTCGAAGCAGAGGGTCATCACCACCAGCAGCATGGCGGCACTGGCCAGCGCCCAGAGCGCCCCGATCTCGTAGACGCGTTGGACCCGCGGCCAGCCCAGCTCCGGCCAGGCGTTGAGCACCACGCCGCCCACGTTCAGCAGGAACAGCGCGAGGGCGGCGCGCAGCACCGGCAGGTCCACGCCGAAGCGGATGCGGCGTCCCTTGGGGGTGACGCGGAAACCTCCGGCGAAGGGGCGGACCAGGCTTCCCAGGATGGTGGGAAGCAGGCCCAGGCCCATGTAGAGGTGGGTGGCGGTGGTCACGATGGGCACGTAGCTGCCGGGCGCCAGCCAGGTCATCACCAGACTCATCACCGCCACGGTGGTGAAGAGCTGGGCCACGAAGACCTCGAGCGAGGGCACGTGCATGGGCACGAGGCCGGTCCAGAGGAACACCGTCGGCACGATCAGCAGGAACACCTTCACCGGCAGATGGACCAGCCAGTACCAGGGAAAGAACAGGAGGCGGTGCCACGGGCGCAGTCCCGGGGCGAAGACGCCGTCGCGCACGAACAGGAGCTGGATGTTGCCGCGGCACCAGCGGCGGCGCTGGACCATGAAGGCCTCGGTGCTCTCGGCCGCGAGGCCCAGGGCGAGGCGCTCGTCGAGATAGCGGGTCACATAGCCGCGGCGCAACATGGCGAGGGTGAGGAGGATGTCCTCGGTCACGGACTCGGTGGGAACGCCCCCCACCGCCTCCAGCGCCGCCCGCCGCAGCACCGCGCAGGAGCCGCAGAAGAAGGCGGCGTCGAAGCGATCGCGGCCGGGCATGATGGCGTCGAAGAAGAGACGCTGTTCCTCCGGCGCCACCCGGGTGAGGCCGAGATTGACCTGGACCGGATCGGGATTGAAGAAGCGCTGGGGGGCCTGCACCGCGCCGATGCGCGGATCGGCGAAGAAGCCCATGGTGCGGCGGAGGAAGTGGCGCTGGGGGACGAAATCGGCGTCGAAGACGGCGACGAACTCGCCGTCGGTGCGGGAGAGGGCGTGGTTGAGATTGCCGGCCTTGGCATGACGGTTGTCGGGACGGGTGATGTAGCCGACGCCGAGGCGGGTGCACATCTCCCGCAGCCACGGACGGCGGCCGTCGTCCAGGACCCAGACCCGCAGCCGTGATCGCGGCCAGTCCAGATGGCGGGCGCCGAGAATGGTGCGCTCGAGGATGGCCGGCTCCTCGTCGTAGGTGGGGATGAAGACGTCCACGGTGGGCAGCGTCTCCGGCGGTCGCGCGGCGAGCTCCCGCTCGAGACGATCGGCGAGGGGGCGGTTGTCGCGGCGGGCCACCAGCGTCGTGAGATTGACCAGGAAGTCGAGGATGCCGGCCACCTCCACCGCCAGCACCACGCCCGCCCAGATCCAGGCGACGGTGGGCACCGGCCCGAGATCCAGCCCGTCGCCCAGACGCCAGGAGAGATAGCGGGCGAGATAGGCGACGGCGATCGCCCCCACCAGCGCCCGCGCCCAGGTGCGCTCGCGGGGCAGCAGCGCCTCGGCCAGTCCGAGCAGGCCGAGGGCCAGCAGCAGGGGGGCGAAGGCCTCGAGCCCGAAGCTCACCGCCCGCGCTCCATCACGGCGATCCCGGACCGCGCCCTCCGCGGTGGCGCGGGCGCCGGCCGGCCGGGACGCGCGCCGGGCCCGGTACGGGCCGGAGCTCTCATCGCGGCAGGCGCCTCGCGCCACGCCGCCATCTCCGGCCCGCTCCCGCCCGCGGCGGGCGCGATGGCGGGCGCCCACGGGACCGGGGCCGCGAGCTGGCCCTCGGGATCCATCGCTTCACGCCATGGGCCTCCGCCCGGCCCGACGGCCAGCCACCCCGGATCGAATCCTCGCCGGGGCGCCGCGGCGACGGGCCCATCCGCCCCCGCGACGGACAGCGGGGCCCCGACGGACGTCTCCCTCCGTGCGCGTTCGCCGGCACCTCGCCCCCCGCTCGCCGCCCCGTCGACCGGGGCGATGCCGTGCCCGACGCCGGCGGCCTCCGTCCCGCCGGCGCGGCGATCACCGTCGCGGACGGCGCGTGGCCCGCGCCGGCGCGGGGTGGAGACATCCGTATCCGGCGGCCGGAGGCCCCCTTTCGCGGCCGGACGGTGGTCGTCCGGGACCGGCGCCGGCCGCGGCGATGCCGGCGCCGTCTCCCTCCCCGCCGGGACCCGGGACGCCGCCGCCACGGCCCGGGCCACCTCCCGGATCCCGGTCGCGGCGGATTCCGTGGTACCGGCGTCCGTCGCCACGCCGCCGGTCCCCCGTCTCCCGGACGGGGACACCGTCCCCTCCACCCGCTCACCGCCCCCCGAGGGCGGAAGGAGGGCAGCGGGGGCCGGCCGCGGGGGATCGGCGGCGGGCACCGCCGCGCGGGCTTCCGGCTCCGGTCGCGCCCCGCGCCACCAGCGGGCGAGGGCCCAGTCGCGTGCGAGGGCCAGCTCCACCGACCGGCCCACGTGACAGAAGCGGGCGGCATCGTGCTGGAGATCGGTGGGCTCCAGCGCCACCAGCACCACCGCCTCGTCCTCCTCCAGCGGCCGCAGCGGTACGGCGAAACCGTCCTCGGGCCCGAAGGACGCGGCCCGCACCGCCAGCACCCGCCCGGCGATCCAGCGGCGCCCGCCCAAGGGGCGCACGCGCGCCCGGGTGCCGGCCGCGAGATCGGCGAGATCCCGCTGGTGGACGATGGCGGTCACGAAGAGGCGCCGGCAGTCCAGCAGGGTGACCAGCGGCTGGTCGCGGGCCACGTGGCCGCCGGCGGCGACCTCCCGCCGCCAGATCACCGCATCCATCGGCGCCCGCACGGTCGCGCGTCCGGCCGCCGCCACCCGCGCCCGTTCCCGGGCCACCGCCCGCTCCAGGGCCGCGATCCGCGCCTCCAGCCGGGACCGGCGCGCCCGCCAGCGCGCCGCCTCCGCCCGCAGATCCTCGAGCCGCTGGCGGCTCCAGGGCGCGTCGGCGCCGCCGCGATCGAGATGGACGTCGCGGGCCAGCGCCCGCAGTTCGGTGCGCAGGCGCTGGTGACGCCAGCGCAGCACCCGGAGGGCCGCCTCCGCCTCCACCAGCTCCCGCTCGGCCCTCTGCACCTCCTCTTCGGCGACGGCGCGATGGCGAAGCAGCCGGCGCATCCGCTCCAGACGGGCGCGCCGTTCCGCCACCCTCGCCCGTGCCGCCACCATCCGTTCCTCGAGCGCCCGCCGCTCCGCGACCCGGGCGGCCAGGGCGGCGCGGGCGAAGCGTTCCGCCCGGGCCTCGAGGAGTCGCCGGCGTTCGTCGAGTTCCGCCAGGGCCCGTGCGACCACCGCCCGTTCGGCGCGGGCGGCGGCCAGTTCCGCCTCGAAGCGCGAGAGGGCCTCGCGGGAGACGCGGGGATCCTCCACCACCGCCAGCACCGCCCCCGCCTCCACCGGCGTGCCGGGCGCGGCCGGTGCCCGCACCAGGCGACCGGCGAGGGGCGTGCGCACGGGTTCGAGACGGGCGTTGACGACCGCCTCGCGGGTGCGCTGTTCGGCCAGTCGCGGTGCGTAGACCGAGAGTGCCACCGCCAGCAGCGTGGCGGCGGCCGTCACCCTGAGGACGGTACCGAAGGCCGGCAGACGCAGGCGGAGAGGTGGGCGCACGACAGCCTTCCCGGGCCGCTTCCCCCGCCTTTCTCCCACATCTTCCTGAACGATCCGTTAACGCGCGCACCCCTTGCCGATCCGCCGACGTCCACCCACACCCGGAGGGGACAGGCGGGAGGAACGGTGGTGCGCGGATGGTGGTGGCCGCCCGTGTGGGTCCTCACCGGCGCCCTCGCCGTCGCCGCGCCGCTGCGGCCGGGGGATCCCGCCCGGGTGGACGTGGGACCCGGGACCCGGGTCCATGTGCGGGCGGGACCCGGCACCGGCACGGCGGTGGTGGCGCGCCTGCCGCACGGCACGCCCGTGCGGGTGGTGGAGGTGGTGCGACGGGGCCCACACGACTGGGCCCGGGTCACCGCCGACGACGGCCGACCGCTGGACTGGATCCGGGCGGATCTCCTCGTGGCCCCGTCCGTGGCGGAACCGGCTCCGGCGGAGGAGAGGACGGCGCCCGCTCCCCCACCGCCGCGGCAAGCGCCTTCCTGGTTCGGACCCCTGGTCCGGAACCTGGAGGCGGTGGACGTCTGTCTCGCCGCCACCACCAAGCGCCCGGCGGGGGTGGTGGACGTGTCGGAACTCCCCTTCGAGATGGTCTCGGTGGTGGTGCGGGACGGTTCCGGACGGCTGTGGGACTGCGTGGTGGAACGTGGCGGCGGCGCGCCGCTGCGCTACGACCCCTTGCCGCCGGCGGAGATCCTGTTCGGGCGGGAGCCCGATCCCGTCTTCTATCGCGGTGACGGTCCCTCCCTCGGGACCTGTGCCGTGGCGGAGCCGGCGCGCGATCCCGGGGACGGCCGGATCCTGGGGACGCTGGCCCGGCGGGCGGACTGCGAATGACGGCGGGGGCCGGCGTTCCGGCCCCCGTCCCGTGGGCTCCGGCCCTTCGCCGGCAGCTCCTCACGGACCGTAGAGCTGGCGCGGTAGCCACATGGCGATGTCGGGGAAGATCATGATCAGCGCCAGGGCCAGCACCTGCAGGAACATGAACTCGAACATGCCGCGGTAGATGTCCATCAGCGACCACTGCGGCACCACCTGCTTGAGATAGTAGGCCGACATGGCCACCGGCGGCGACAGGAAGGCGGTCTGCAGATTGACCGCGATGAGGGCCGCGAACCACACCATGTCGAGCCCCAGCGCCCGCACCGTCTCCACCGCCGCCGGATAGAAGATGGGCAGGAACACCAGGATCACCGCGGGCCATTCGAACGGCCACCCCAGCAGGAAGACCAGCGCCATGATGAGGGCGATCATGCCCCAGGCGGGCAGTTCCAGCCCCAGCAGGAACTGGGTGATGAGATCGGCCGAGCCCATGCGCGCGAACACGGCCCCGAAGATGTTGGAGGCCACCGCCAGGAACATGACGAGGCTGGTGGTGACCAGCGTGTTCAGCAGCGCATTGGTGAACATGGTCCAGTTGAGTTTGCGGTAGGCGGCGGCGAGGATCATGGCGCCGAGCGCCCCCATGGCGGCGGCCTCGGTGGGGGTGGCGAGGCCGGCGAGGATGGAGCCGAGAGCGGCGCCGATGAGGGCGGCCAGCGGCACCATGCCGACGATCACCTCGCGCACCACCTCGAGCCAGGAATCCGCCCGTTCCTCGGCCGGCATCGGGGGACCGAGTTCGGGGCGCAGGAAGGAGCGGCCGAGGGTGTAGAGGATGTAGAGGCCGGCCAGCAGGAAGCCGGGTCCGAAGGCGGCGGCGTAGAGCTGCACCACCGAGATCCCCATGACCGGACCCATCACGATCAGCATCACCGACGGCGGGATGAGGATGCCGAGGGTGCCGCCGGCGGCGATGGTGCCGGCCGACAGACGCGGATCGTAGTTGGCCTTGATCATGATGGGCGCGGCCATGATCCCGAGCACCGTCACCGCCGCGCCGACGATGCCGGTGGCCATGGCGAAGACGGTGGCGGTCAGCAGCACCACCAGATAGAGGGCGCCGCGGACGGGTGCCAGCAGCAGGCGGAAGGCCTGGAACAGCCGCTCCATCAGCCCGGCCTGTTCGGTGATGAAGCCCATGAGGATGAAGAGCGGCACGGCGGCCAGCTCCTCCACCTTCATGAGGCCGATGGTCTGGAAATAGGCCAGGCTGAAGACCAGCTTGCCGAGGCTGAAATAGCCGAAGGCGAAGGCCAGGGCCAGGAGGGTGAAGGAGATCGGGAATCCGAGGAAGATGATCCCGATCAGCAGGGCGAGCATGATCAGGCCGACGATTTCGGTGCCCATCAGATCTGCACCTCCTCGGCCGGCGTGAGCAGTTCACCGGTGCGGACGGCGTGATAGGCCTTGATCACTTCGGAAAGGCTCTGGATCAGGAGCAGCGCCGCCGCCAGCGGCACCGAAGCCTTGAAGGGCCACATCAGGGGCCGCCAGGCGGTGGCCTCCGACCGCTCGCCGATCTCGTAGGCGTAGACGGTCTGCTCCCAGCCGATCCACAGCACCATGGCGACGCCGGGGACGACGAACAGCAGGTAGCCGACGAGATCGATGAGTCCCTTGGTGCGCGGCGTGAAGCGATGCCAGAAGAGATCGGTGCGGATGTGGGCGCCCTTGCGGAGGGCGTAGGCGGTGCCCAGCATGAACATGCTGCCGTAGAGCATGTAGCTGAGCTCGAAGGCCCAGGTGGTGGGCGCATCGAAGCCGTAGCGGGAGAAGACCTCGTAGGACATCACCCCCACCAGCGGCACCACCATCCAGGCGAACAGATAGCCGGTCACTTCGGTGAAGCGGTCGATCCGCGTGCAGATCGCCAACAGCCGCTCTTCGGACAGCACCTTAGCCCTCCCCGACGCCGTGCGCACATGATGCGGACGGAACGGGCCGCCACGGGATCGGCCGTGGCGGCCCGCGTGGGTCTCACTCCTCGCCGCGCGGCCAGTAGTAATCCGCGGCGAAGGCATAGGGTGGGAAATAGAACCTCTTGGACGGAACCACCACGCTGGCGTAGGCCTTCTTGGATTCCAGAACCTTCTTGAAGAAGGGATTGTTCTTGGAGTGCTCGGCCGCGAGATCGTCCCAAGCGGCAAGGAAGGCCTTGAGGATGTCTTCGGGAGTCTTCTTGATCACGACGCCGTACTTTTCACGAAGCTCCTTGAGGGCCTCGGCGTTCTGCTTCTGCCAGCGCACCCACCAGCGCATCCAGGTGGCGTCCGCCGCCGTCTGGATGGCCTCACGCTGCTGGTCGGTGAGGCTCTCCCAGATGTCGCCGTTGACGATGACGTCGGAGATGGTGACGGTCTCGTGCATGCCGGGCGAGTAGTGGTACTTCCACACATTGTGGAAGCCGAGGCGCAGATCCTCGACGCCGCCCACCCACTCGGCGCAGTCGATGACGCCGCGCTCGGCCGCCGGCAGGATCTCGCCTCCGGGCATGTTGACCACCGCGAAGCCCATGCGCGACCAGATCTCGTTGGCGATGCCGGTCTGGCGGCACTTCATGCCCTTCATGTCCTCGATGTTGGCGACGGGCTGCTTGAACCAGCCGAAGGCCTGCGGACCGGCGGGCAGGATGGGGATGGCCTTGATGTTGAGCTTGACTTCGTTCTTCCAGAATTCCTCGTAGAGTTCCTTGCCGCCGCCCTCGTAGAACCAGCCCATGTGGTCGAGCATGTCGAGCCCGAAGGGTCCGCCCGGGCCACCGGTGAAGAGGATGGCGGCGGGATGACGCCCCTGCAGATAGCCGGCCCAGATGTGACCGCCGTCGAGGACGCCACTGTGGACCGCATCGAACACCTCGAAGGCCGGTACCACCTGCCCGGCCGGCATGGTCTTGATGGTGAGCTCGCCGCCGGTGAGGGCCTTCACCCGTTCGGCGAACATGGTGAAGTTCTCGTAGAGGGTGAGACCGGCCGGCCAGGCCGCCTGGAACTGGAGCGTCCGGGCGTCGGCCGGTGCGGTGACGGCGAGTGCCGCGAGCCCGGTGGCCGCGGCCAGTGACAGCATCGTTCTGCGCATGTCTTCCCTCCCTTCTTCGGACTCGGCGGATCCGCTCCCCGTCGGACCCGCGAGGCAGGGCGCAACCTAGCAACGCCCCCGCGGACTGTGAACTCCACCCGCGCGCATGAGCGTGCGCGCGGGACGTGAAGGGCGACGGTCGTGGCGCGGGTGCCTCAGCGTCGGGCCTCCCGCCAGCTCGCCAGGAGGCCGGCGCCGACGATGAGCAGGCCGCCGAGCAGCGCCCAGCGATCCGGGACTTCGCCGAAGAAGACGAAGCCGAAGAGAGTGGCGAAGACGATGTGGAAGTAAAGAAACGGCTGCACCACCGGGGCCGGGGCGAGGGCGAGGGCCCGCACCAGCGCATAGTGACCGAGGCTGCCGATGAGAGCCACCGCCAGCAGCAGCAGCCACGCCTCCGGCTCCGGCGGTCGCCAGAACCAGGGCCCCACCAGGGTGGTGAGGGCGGCCGAGAGGAGGGCCTGGATGGCGAAGCTGGTCTCGGGCGGATCGATGCGACCGGCCATGCGGGTGGTGAGCTGGTAGGCGGCGTAGACGAGGATCCCGACGCAGGCCACCAGCGCGCCCGGACGGAGGACGGCGACACCGGGGCGCAGCATCACCAGCAGCCCCGCGAAGCCCACCACCACCGCCACCACCCGCCACAGTCCGGCGGGCTCGCCCAGGAGGCGCGCGGAGACGGCCAGCACCAGGAGCGGCGTGGTGGCGAAGATGGTCTGCACCTCGCCGATGGGCAGGGTGCGGAAGGCGACGAAGGCGATGCCGATCTGGATCACCAGGAGGGCGGCCCGCAGGAGCTGCAGCCCCGGCCGGCCGGAGCGGAGCGCGGGCCAGTGGCCGAGCATGCCGCGGAACAGCAGGAAGACCACCGGCACCGCCAAGAGATGCCGCAGCCACACCACCAGCGGCACCGGCAGCGTCAGCACCAGCATTTTGCTGAGCCCGTCCATGAGACCGAACATGGCGGTGGCGAAGACGGTGAGGGCGATGCCGGCGAACTCGGGGCGCCGCACCGTCACGGGCGTGCGTCGGCTCATGCCGCGCGGACCGCGGGCCCGCGGGGAAGCGGACCCCGCACCCCCTCGAAGGCCGCCGCCGCCCCCAGCACCGCCGCGTCGGCGAAGGGGGGACCCACCAGCTGGAGGCCCACGGGGAGACGGCCCACCAGGCCCATGGGGACGGAGACGGCGGGAAGGCCCAGATAGTTGAAGGGGCCGACCAGCGCACCGATGCGGTTGCTGAGGCGCACGAAACGGGCATCGCCGTCGGTGTCGGTGGCGGCGATGGCCGGGGCCGGCACGGGGACCGTGGGCGTGGCGATCAGGTCGAAGCGGTCGAACACCGCCCGGCAGAAGCGACGGAGCAGCACGCCCCGGGCCCGGAGGGCGGTCCCGAGGGTGGCGGCGCCGAAGGCGAGGCCGGGCCGGAGACGGGCCAGGGTGTGGGGGAGGAGCCGGTCGCCGCGGGTCCGCAGATGTGCCAGGTGGAGCGTCGCCGCCTCCGCCATCAGCACCACCCGCCGTGCGGTCTGGATGGTCTCGATCTCCGGCAGCTCGCCCCGCTCCACCACCGCGCCGGCCTCGGCGAGGGCGCCCAGGGCCTCGGCGAAGAGCCGCCGCACGCGGCCCTGCACCGCCGCCTCCGGCACGTCCTCCACCGCCAGCACCCGCAGACCGCGCAGCGTCCCCGGCGCCGACCGTGGGATCGGGATCCCCTCACCGAGGCGGCTGCTCGGATCCCGCGCATCGGGACCGGCGAGGACGTGAAGGAGGAGGGTGCAGTCGCGGGCGCTGCGGGCCAGCGGTCCCACATGGTCGAGGGACCAGGAGAGGGGCATGGTTCCGCCGCGCGGGACCAGACCGAAGGTGGGCTTGAGGCCCACGAGGCCGCAGAAGGCGGCGGGGATGCGGACGGAACCGCCGGTATCGGAGCCGAGGGCGGCGGGGATGCAGCGGGCGGCGACGGCGGCGGCGGAGCCGCTGGAGGAGCCGCCGGTGAGGCGCGCGGGATCCCAGGGATTGCGGGGCGTGCCGGTGTGGGCGTTGTGGCCGGTGACGCCGAGGGCGATCTCCACCATGGCGAGTCGCCCCAGATCGACGGCGCCGGCCCGGTCCAGCCGTTCCAGTACCGTGGCGGTGACGGCGACACGGCGGCGGCGGAAGAGGACGGTGCCGCAGCCGGAAGGCTCGCCCGCGCGGTGGAACATGTCCTTGTGGGCCAGGGGGACGCCGTGGAGGGGACCGACGAGGCGACCGGCGCGGCGGCGGGCATCCAGATCCTCCGCCCGCCGCAGCGCCTCCTCGCGCCGCAGGCGCACCACCGCGCCGAGCTCGCGCCCCACCGTCTCGAGGGCGTCCAGGGCGGCCGCCGTCACCTCCACCGACCGCAACTCCCCATCCGCGAGGCGTCGGGCGAGTTCGACCAGATCGAGGGCGAGCGGCGGATCGCCGGCGGCGGGCGAAGGGACGGCGACGGGATCCCCGTTCGCCCCGCCAGCCGGGGGCCGGGCGGCCTCCCGCAGCGCCACCGCGAAATCCCCGGGGACCGCCTCGAAGGGCAGATCGTGCAGCAGCCGGTGCAGGCGCGCGGTCAGACGTTCCGCCGTCGCCACCGTGGCCGTGTCCAGCGCGGCGGGTCGACTCTCGGACACGCTCCACCTCCCCCTCGGCCCCATCCGAGGGATGCCAGCGCCTCTCCCCGCTGGCAAGCGATCGCCTCGCGGCGCGCCGCGTGATACACACGGGTGCGGACATCCGTGGACCGCCCATCATGGAGGACCCGCGGCTCGACCCCTTCCGTCGCCGGGGCGTGCGCGATCTCGCCCTCCATCGCGACCCGGCGGAGGCGGTGGCCCGCGTCGCCGAGCTCTACGCCCGGGCGGTGGCGGCGCTGCGCGCCGCCTTCGCCGCCTTCGTGGACCAGGGCCGCGAGCCCGACGGGCTCGATGCCTGCTATCCCTATCTGGGCGTGGTGATCCCGCCGGAGCGGCTCCATCTCGATGGCCGCCTCGCCTACGGCGTGCTGCACGATCCCGGCGTCTACGGGACCACCCTCACCCGGCCCGACCTCTTCCACGACTACTATCTCGGCCAGATCGAGCGGATCGTCGCCCACCACCGGGTGCCGGTGGTGACCGGGCGCAGCCCCCATCCCATTCCCCTCCCCTACGTGGTGGACGAGGGGGCGGTGCGGGTGCCGGCGGCGCGGCGGGAACGGCTCCGTCATCTCTTCCCCATGCCGGACCTGGCCCGTACCGACGACGCCATCGCCAACGGCACCTGGCGGGGCGGGCCGGACGAACCGCGGCCGCTGGCTCTCTTCACCGCCGAACGGGTCGACTACAGCCTCCACCGGCTGGTCCACTACACCGGCACTTCGCCGGAGCACTTCCAGCGCTTCGTGCTGCTGACCAACTACCAGCGCTATGTGGAACACTTCCGCGAGGTGGCGGCGGAGCTGCTGGAGGAGGAGGGCGAGGGCCATGTGGCCTTCGTGACGCCGGGCGACGTGATCCAGCGCCCGCGGCGGCTCGGCGGGGGCCGCGAGGGGACGCCGCCCCGCCATCTGCCGCAGATGCCCGCCTACCACCTGGTGCGGCCGGACCGGCGCGGCATCACCCTGGTCAACATCGGCGTCGGCCCCAGCAACGCCCGCACCATCACCGACCATCTGGCGGTGCTGCGTCCCCACTGCTGGCTCATGCTCGGTCACTGCGCGGGGCTGCGCCGCAGCCAGCGCCTCGGCGACTATGTGCTGGCCCACGGCTACGTGCGCGAGGACGCGGTGCTGGACCAGGAGGTGCCCCCGTTCGTGCCGGTGCCGCCCATCGCCGAGGTGCAGATCGCGCTGCAGGAGGCGACGGCCCGCGTCACCGGTCTCTCGGGGCTGGACCTCAAGACGCGCATGCGCACCGGCACCGTCGCCACCACCGCCAACCGCAACTGGGAGCTGCGCTACGGCGAGCTCCGCACGCGCCTGAGCCAGTCGCGGGCCATCGCCGTGGACATGGAGAGCGCCACCATCGCCGCCAACGGCCTGCGCTTCCGCGTTCCCTATGGCACGCTGCTGTGCGTGTCCGACAAGCCGCTCCACGGCGAGCTCAAGCTGGGCGGGACCGCCGCCCGCTTCTACCGCGAGCGGATCCACCAGCATCTGCTCATCGGCCTCGAGACGGTGCGGATCCTGCGGGAGATGGGGCCGGAGCGGCTCCATTCGCGCAAGCTGCGCACCTTCGACGAACCCGCCTTCCGCTGAGGAGTCGCCATGCGGAGGACGCCCCTCGCCACCGCCGCCGTCCTGCTGTCCGCCGCCGCCGGTCTCTTCGCGGTGGCCGCCGGTGCCCTCGCCGCCCACGGGCTCGACGGGATCCGGGCGGTGTGGATGGAGAAGGCCTCGCGCTATGCCATGTGGCACGCCCTGGCCCTGCTGGCGGCGGTGGCGCTGGAGCTGGCGGGACCGCTGGTGGTGGGCGCCTTCGCCGCGGGCGTGCTGCTGTTCTCGGGCTCGCTCGCCGCCCTCGCCCTGGGCGCGCCGCGTGGCCTCGCCGCCATCACGCCGGTGGGCGGACTGCTGCTGCTGGCCGGCTGGGCGATGCTGCTGGTCAGCGGCTGGCGGCGAGGACGCGGGCGGTGAAGCGGCGCAAGTCACCGGCGTGGATCAGGGGGGAACGATCCGGTCGCACGGCGCCCACCATCGCCAGCACGCCCTCGCCCACCACCACGGGCGCGCCGGCCCGCACGGCGACGTCGGCCCGCGGCAGCAGCAATGCCGGCGATCCCGTCCCCTCGCCGCGGGCCCAGGCCAGCGGTGGTCCCGGCCGCGGCACCCACAGCAGGGCGAGACCCAGCGCCTCGTCCCGCGCGTCCACGAGACCATAGAGGCGGCGGCCGTCGCCCGTCTCCACCGGCACGAGACTGCCGGCCGGCAGCGCCCGCGTCAGGGTCAGCACCCGATCCGACGCCACGTAGAAGCCGAGGGCGCGCGTCCCCTCCCCTTCGCCCACCTGCACCACCGCCGGATGAACGCGCACCGGCAGCGCCTCCACGGGGATCCCGCCAGTGCCGGCGTCCGCCTCGGGTCCGCGCGGGCGACCGGCCGCCGGCAGCACGGCCGCGGCCCGCAGGGCCGTCTCGATGTCCGCGAGTCCCACGAGCTCGCCGGGGGTGGCGAGGGCCGGCCGCAGGCCCGCCAGCAGCTCGCCCAGGGAAAGGCGCGGCGGCGGATCCTGCCCGTTCGTATCGTCTCCCGTCGCCACCAGGGTGATGCCGGGCGGTGGCCTGCGGTCGTTCCGACCGTCGAGAGGCCGGGCGAGGATGCGGCGTTCCCGGAAGGGCACCCGCGCCCGCCAGGCGCGGCCGGTGGCGGCATCCCACAGCACCACCACGACCCGCCCACGCCGCTCCAGCCGCGTGATCTCGGCGGCGAAGCGTTCACGGACGAGGACCGGCTCCTCCACGGAGCGGGGTGTGCGGGCGAGACGTGCCTCCAGTTCGGCGCGCGTGCGTTCCCGCTCGCCCCGACGCAGCAGGTCCAGCACGCCGCTCAGCAGCGTGCCGACGATGTCGACGGCGGGATCCCCGGTCCGCGAGAGGCGGGTGCCCCTCTCCGCCTCGCGCTCCAGCCGGCGCAGCTCCCGGACGAGGCGGCGGTGTTCGGGATTGGGGCGGCGGCGGGTGCCGGTGGTGCGCTCGCCCTCGAGGGTGAGGATGCCGCCCGGCTCCCGCCGCACCTCCCGGATCTCGAGCCCGCCCACCAGCAGGCGACAGCGGGCGGCATCGCCGCCCGACTCCGCGGCGCCGGCCACCTCCAGGGGGCCGAGGGTGACGACCGTCAGCGCCGGCGGCCCCGGCCCGGCCTCCTCCACCAGCCGGCGGCAATCGGTGGCGGCCACGGGATCGGCGGAAGGCGCCGAGCCGACCGGACCCCCGGCGCAGGCGGCCAGCAGCAGCGGGAGGCCGAGGGCGAATCGACACCGTCGTGCGGTCACGGCCCCATCCCCGACGGACGGAGCCAGTGTAGCGGGGGGCGGCCGCGTTTTCCACCTTCAGTTATGCATCGGCGACGGAGATCGCCTCTTCGGCGATGACCGTCACCAGGGCGGGCAGCACCTCGTCCACCAGCACCGGATCCTCGGCCTCCACCATGACGCGCACCACCCGCTCGGTGCCGGAGGGTCGGACCAGCACGCGGCCGCGATCGCCGAGGCGGGCCTCCGCCTCCGCCACCGCGGCCCGGACACGCGGACGCTCGAGCGTCTCGCGGCCGGCGCCCCGCACGTTCTCCAGCCGCTGGGGCCAGGCTTCCCAGACGTGGGCGAGCTCCGAGAGGGGGCGTCCCTCGCGCCGCATCACCGCCGCCACCTGGAGGGCGGCGAGGAGGCCGTCGCCGGTGGTGGCGTAGTCGGTCATGATGACGTGGCCGGATTGCTCGCCGCCGAGGTTGAGGCCGCGCGCCCGCATGGCCTCCAGCACATAACGGTCGCCCACCCGGGTGCGGACCAGTTGGAGGCCGAGGCCGGCGAGATGGCGTTCGAGCCCCATGTTGGACATGACGGTGGCGGCGACGGCGCCACCGCGCAGGCGACCTTCCCGCAGCCAGACGCCGGCGATCAGCGCCAGCACCCGGTCGCCGTCGACGATCTCGCCGCGCTCGTCCACCAGCACCACCCGGTCGGCGTCGCCGTCGAGGGCGATGCCGAGGTCGGCGCCGTGGCGCCGCACCTCCGCCCGCAGGCGCTCGGGAGCGGTGGCGCCGCAGTCGAGGTTGATGTTGAGGCCGTTGGGTTCGGTGCCGAGGCGGACCACCTCGGCGCCGAGCTCGAAGAGGAGATCGGGGGCGATGTGGTAGGCGGCGCCGTGGGCGCAGTCCACCACCACCACGAGACCGGCGAGATCGAGGTCGCGCGGGACGCTGCGCTTGAGGTTCTCGATGTAGCGGCCGCGGGCATCCTCCAACCGGCGGGCGCGGCCGAGGGCATGGGGTTCGGCGAGACCGTCACCGTCGAGGCCGGCCATGAGCCGTTCGATCTCCGCCTCCACCGCGTCGGAGAGCTTGTGGCCGTCCGGGCCGAAGAGCTTGATGCCGTTGTCCTCGAAGGGATTGTGGGAGGCGGAGATCATGACCCCCACGTCGCAGCGGAGGGTGCGGGTGAGATAGGCGATGCCCGGCGTGGGGATGGGCCCCACCAGCATCACGTCCATGCCGGCGGAGACGAAGCCGGCGGTGAGGGCCGGCTCCAGCATGTAGCCGGAAAGACGGGTGTCCTTGCCGATCACCACCCGGTGCGGCGGCCGTCCCCCTCGGAAGTACTGGCCGGCGGCGCGGCCCAGGGCCAGCGCCACCTCGGCCGTCATGGGCCAGCGGTTGGCGGTGCCGCGGATGCCGTCGGTGCCGAAGAGTCTGCGCTCCGATCCCATGCTTCGCCTTCCCGTTCATCGGAGGGACCATCGCGATCGCGAGCGATACGCGCCCCGGTCCCAGGGCGCAACCGGGGATGTGCGGGCGCCGCACGTGCGTGTGACGGGAGCCGGAAACGCCCGGGGCGCCGCGGGCGGCGCCCCGGGCTCGTGGGCGTCCGGGCGTCGTCACACCCCCGGCTGGGGCGCCATGCCGCCCGGCCCCTCCGCCGGCCGGGTGGTGGGCGGCACCGAGGTCCGCCGACCCTCGGCGGTGGCGGCGGCCCCGCCGGGCCCCGCCGGCTTCTGCGGCTCCTCCGGGCGGACGATGGGCTCGCCCTTCATGAGCCGGTCGATCTCCTCGCCGGTGAGGGTCTCGTATTCCAGGAGCGCCTCCGCCAGGGCGTGGAGCCGGTCCCGGTGCTCCTCGAGGATGGCGCGGGCGCGACCATAGCCCTCCTCGACGATGCGGCGGATCTCGCGGTCGATCTTGCGGGCGGTGTCCTCGGAGACGTTCTTGATCTGTGTGAGCTGGGCGCCGAGGAAGATCTCCTGGGTGTTCTCGGCGTAGCCCACCGGGCCGAGCTCGTCGCTCATGCCCCATTCGGTGACCATGTGGCGGGCGATCTTGGTGGCCTGTTGGATGTCGGAGGCGGCGCCGGCGGTCACCTTCTCGCGGCCGAAGATCAGCTCCTCGGCGACGCGACCGCCCATGGCCACGGCGATGTCCGCCTCCAGCTTCATGCGGCTCACCGACAGCCGGTCGCCCTCGGGCAGCCGCATGACCATCCCCAGCGCCCGCCCGCGGGGGACGATGGTGGCCTTGTGGATGGGGTCCGAGCCCGGCATGAAATAGGCCACCACGGCGTGGCCGGCCTCGTGGTAGGCGGTGAGCCGCCGCTCCTCCTCGCTCATGACCATGGAACGGCGCTCGATGCCCATCATCACCTTGTCCTTGGCCTCCTCGAACTCGGCCATGGTGACGAGGCGCTTGCCCTTGCGGGCGGCCAGCAGCGCCGCCTCGTTGACGATGTTGGCGAGGTCGGCGCCGGAGAAGCCGGGGGTGCCGCGGGCCAGCACTTTGGGGTCCACGTCGGGTGCGACGCGGATCTTGCGCATGTGCACCTGCAGGATCTTCTCGCGGCCCGCCACGTCCGGGAAGGGCACCACGATCTGGCGGTCGAAGCGGCCGGGGCGCAGCAGCGCCGGATCCAGCACGTCGGGCCGGTTGGTGGCGGCGATCAGGATCACCCCCTCGTTGGACTCGAAGCCGTCCATCTCCACCAGCAGCTGGTTGAGGGTCTGCTCGCGCTCGTCGTTGCCGCCGCCGAGGCCGGCACCGCGATGGCGGCCCACCGCGTCGATCTCGTCGATGAAGACGATGCAGGGGGCGTGCTTCTTGGCCTGCTCGAACATGTCGCGCACGCGCGCCGCGCCCACGCCCACGAACATCTCCACGAAGTCGGAGCCGGAGATGGTGAAGAAGGGCACGTTGGCCTCGCCGGCGATGGCCCGCGCCAGCAGGGTCTTGCCGGTGCCCGGCGGGCCCACCAGCAGCACCCCCTTGGGGATGCGCGCGCCGAGCTGCTGGTAGCGCTGCGGGTTCTTGAGGAACTCGACGATCTCCTGGACCTCCTCCTTGACCTCGTCGATGCCAGCCACGTCGTCGAAGGTCACGCGCCCGTGTTTCTCGGTGAGCAGGCGGGCCCGCGACTTGCCGAAGCCCATGGCCCGCCCGCCGCCGGACTGCATCTGGCGCATGAAGAAGATCCACACGCCGATGAGCAGCAGCATGGGGAACCAGGAGACCAGCACCGAGAGCAGCGAGGGGACGTTGTCGTCCACCGGCCGCACGTCGATGCGCACGCCGCGGCTCTCGAGCCGGTCGATGAGCCGGGGGTCGCGCGGCGCGTAGGTCTGGAACACGCGCCCGTCGGTGTAGCGGCCGGTCACCACGTCGCCCTGGATGGTGACCTCGGCCACCCGCTGGGCCTCCACGTCGGCGAGGAAGTCGGAATAGGCGACGGTGGTCTGGGGCGAGCGCGGCTGCGATCCCTGGAACAGATTGACCAGGGCCATCAGCAGCAGGCCGATGATCACCCAGAGCGCGAGATTCTTGCCGAAATTGTTCACGAACGGACCTCGTCGCTGCGTCCCCTCCCCCCGCCCACGCGAGACGGTCTCCGGCCGGAGGGCATCTCCTCACTTAGGGGCAGCGGGGGCCGAAACAATATACCGGTGGAAGCCCGGGCAGGCGAGCCGCACCGCCGGCGCGAACACCGCCGCCGGCGCCCCCGTCGCGCCGGGCCATACGGGGGTGCCCGTCGGCATCCCTGCGGGCAGGGCGGCGAGGGCCGCGCGCGGCACGTGGGGATGACGCGCGGCCTCGCGTCGCAGGGCCTCCGCATGGAGGGCGAGGGGGGCCACCGTCCGGGGACCGGGGCCGGGATGGTCGAGCAGGAAGCGCCCGTCCCACAGGACGGGCACGCCGGGGACGAGGGTGACGGGCGGCGGCAGGGCCCGGGTCTCGCGCACCACCGTGAGGAGGTGTCCGTCCGCCGTCACCAGACAGCGGCCGGCGGTGGCCGGAAGCGCGCCGGCGCCGATCCGGGCGAGCAGCCCGGCCACCACCCGCGCCCGCGGCGGCCGGCGCCCGCCGCCCACCACCGCCAGCAGCCGTCCCCACAGCAGGGTCCGCAGGGCGGGCGGGGCCTCCGCCAGCACCGTCCCGTCCACCCGGGCGAAGCCGAAGCGTGCGTCCAGCCGCACCGCCCGCGCCGCCAGCTCGGCGAGGGCCGCCTCCACCTCCGCCCGCGCACGACGGGCCTCCTCGGAGAGCGCCATCAGACCCGCCACGTCGATCCCCTGCCGCCGCAGCCGGGCGCGGGCGAAGCGGGGATCGGTGTTGGCCGGATCCTCGACCCAGGGCACGCCGTGCGCGCGCAGCAGCGCCTCCAGCCGGGCGCGGGGAAAGCCCAGGAGCGGCCGCAGCAGCCGCACGCCCGCCCGCACCGCCACCGCCGGCATGCCGGCGAGGCCCAGGGGGCCGGAGCCGCGGGCGAGCCGCATGGCCACCGTCTCCGCCTGCTCCTCCAGCCGGTGGCCCAGCAGCAGCTCGCGGATGCCGTGACGGCGGCAGGCGGCGAACAGCAGCACGTAGCGCGCCTCCCGCGCCCGCTCCTGGATGCGGCTCGCGGGTTTCGGTCCCGTCCAGCGCAACACCTCCACCGGGATGCCGAGGGCCCCGAGGCGGCGGCGCACCGTCTCCGCCTCCGCCGCCGATTCCGGGCGCAGGCCGTGGTCCACCACGAAGGCGCGCAGCCGGCCGCCGCGGACGCGCACCCAGTCGCGGGCCAGCAGCGCCAGCGCGGTGCTGTCGGCCCCCCCGGAGACGGCCACGCCCAGATGCGGCGGCATGGCGACGGGCCCCAGCGCCGCCATCGCCGCCGCGAATTCGTCGGCACCGACGGGGCGGACCTCAGGGGCAGCGCTGGGCGGCGCGCTCGCGGGCGAGGGCCTGGCGGATGTGGGCGGGTGCCCGCGGATAGCGGCGGGCGAGCTCGGCGAAGGTGCGACAGGCCCGCTCGCGCTCGCCGATGGCCGCGAGGGCCATGCCCAGCTTGAGCAGGGTGTCGGACGCACGGGGCGCATCGGGACCGTAGGTGCGGAAGTTGCGGGCATAGAGCTGGGCGGCGGTGGCGTAGTCCTGGCGGAAGAAATGGGTCTCGGCCAGCCAGAAGGCCGCATCCGGCGCCCGCGAATGGTCCGGATGGTCCTCGAGGAAGGCGGCGAAAGCCCGCGCCGCCTCGTCGAAGCGGCCGTTCTCCAGCAGCTCCAGCGCCCGGCGGTAGCGTTCCTCGGGATCCGCGGTCCCCTCCGGTGCGGACGCGGACCCGTCCCCCCCGGCCACGGCCGGCGCCCGCTCCACCGGGGTCACGGGCGGCGGAGAGGGTGAGGGTTCCACCGGTGGCGGCGGGGTCTCCGTGGCGGCGGTGGTCGTCGGCGATGCCGGAGGCGCGGGGACCTCCCCGGCGGCGGTGCCCCCGTCTCCGCCGTCGTCCGCCACGGCGGCCGGGGGCGGCAGCGGCGCGGTGGCGACGCCGCGGGCGAGGCGTCCCTCCAGCCGGCGCAGGGCGTATTCCAGCTCCTCGATGCGCCCGCGCAACCGCGCCACCTCCTCCTCCAGCCGCTGCACCCGCACCACCAATCCGGCGCGGTCCATCGGCGCCCGCGACTGGGCCACCGCCGGCGGCACGGCCACCAGCACCGTCGACACCAGGATCGCCGTGGCCCACCCTCTCCGGCCTGCCGACACCCTCACTCCTCCCGCTCACTGGGTCACGTTGACCACGGTGACGGCGCGGCGGTTGAGGGCCCAGGCCGCCTCGTTGTGGCCCGGGTCCACCGGCCGCTCCTCGCCGTAGGAGATGGTGAGGATGCGGTCGGGGGCGACCCCCTTGGCCACCAGATAGTCCTTGACCGCCTGGGCACGGCGCTCGCCGAGGGCGAGATTGTATTCGCGGGTGCCGCGCTCGTCGGCGTGGCCCTCGACGGTGACGGTGACATGGGGATAGCGCAGCAGCCACGCGGCCTGGCGATCCAGCACCGCCCGCGCCTTCTCGTCGAGGGCGGCGCTGTCGAAGGCGAAGAACACGCGGTCGCCCACGTTGACCTCGAGATCCTCCTGCGTGCCGGGCTCGGGGGCCGCGAGGGCACGCTCCTCCACCGTACCGGCGGGGGCACCCACGCCGGCCTGGGCCCCGCCACCGTCGGCGGCGCGCGCATCGGTCCCGTCGAGCGCGGCCGGCCCCTCGCCGGACCCGGCGGCACAGGCGGCGAGCAGCGGCAGCAGCAGCAGGAGTGCGGAAAGGCGGATCGGGCGCATGACGGACATCTCCTCCACGGGTTCAGGGCAGGAGCGGCGACCAGTCCGGGTCCACCGCGTCGAGAGGCGTCGGAAGCTCCCGCAGGCCGGAGCCGTCGACGCCGATGGTGAACAGGCGCCTGGTGTCGCGCACCGGATCCTGGCGCGCGAAGACCAGGATGCGGCCGTTGGGCGCGAAGCTCGGCGATTCGTCGAAGAAGCTGCGGGTGATGGGGCGGTCGTCGGCCCCGTCGGGACGGACGACGCCGATGTGGAAATAGCCGCCCCGTACCACCGAATAGGCGATCCAGTCGCCGCGGGGCGACCAGACGGGCGAACCGTAGCGCCCGGGCCGGAAGGTGAGCCGGCGGACGCCGCCGCCGTCGCGATCCATCAGGTAGAGCTGGGGCGTGCCCGCGCGGTCGGAATTGAAGACGATGCGGCGCGCGTCGGGATCGTAGCCGGGCGAGGTGTCGATGGCGGGATGGTCGGTGAGACGCGTCAGCCGGCCGGTGGCGAGATCCAGCCGGTAGAGGTCGGAATTGCCACGGACCGCCACCGTCAGCAGCAGTTCCGAGCCGTCCGGCCCGTAGCGCGGGGCGAAGGCGGTGCCGGGGAAGGGACCGAGGGTGCGCTCGCGACCGGTCTCGAGATCACGCTCGAAGATGCCGGGGCGGCCGCCGCGCCAGGCCACGTAGACCAGCCGGCGGCCGTCCGGCGCGAAGCGCGGGGTCATGACCAGCTCGCGCCCGTCGGTGAGGAAGCGGTGGTTGGCGCCGTCGCGGTCCATCAGCGCGAGGCGCTTGACGCGGCGGGTCGCGGGCCCGCTCTCGGCCACGTAGGCGATGCGGGTGTCGAACCAGCCGCCCTCGCCGGTGAGGCGGACGTAGACGGCATCGGCGATCCTGTGGGCGGCGCGGCGCCAGTGGGCGCGCGGCAGCACGTAGCGGAAGCCGGCCAGATGTTCGCCCGTGAACACGTCCCACAGGCGGAACTCGACGGCGAGACCGGCGCCGGCGAGCCGCACCCGCCCCGCCACCAGCGCCTGGGCGTCGATGCGGCGCCAGAGGTCGAAGCGGGGCACCTCGCCCAGCTCGTCCGGCGTCTCGGGATGGGCACGCGGATCGATGCGGCGGAAGAAGCCGGAACTCTCGAGATCCGCCGCCGTCACGTCGGGGATGTCGCGGGCGAGACGGGCCAGCTCCGGGGCGTCGTAGGCGAAGGGGGCGACGGCGATGGCCAGCGGTTCCACCCGTCCGCGGGTGATGTCGACCCTGAGCTGGGCGAAGGCCCGTGGCAGCGCCGAGAGGCCGGCACCGGCGCCCAGCAGGGCGAGGACGGTCCTGCGCGCGAAGGTGGTGGTCATCCCGACAGCGCCCGCTCCAGATCGAAGTTCATCTCGATGGTCCGCCAGGCGGCGTAGGACTCCCGCGGCAGCCGCAGCGGCGCGCAACGGCGCACCGCCCGGATGGCACTTTCGGCGACGATGCGGAAGACGGGATCCTTCCCGTAGCGGGCGCGATCCACGATCTCCGCCGCCCGCACCCGCCCGTCCGGAGTCAGCTCGAAGCGCACCAGCACCCTGAGCCCGCGGATCCCCCGCGCGGCCAGGGGGATGGTCCAGCAGCGGTAGACCTGATCCTCCACCAGCCGCTGCAGGCGCGCGAGCTCCACCGGCGCCGGCCTCCGTGCGCCCACGGCCTCCAGGGGCGCCGTCCGCGGCCGTCCGGCCTCGCGGTCGCGCCCGCGCCCCGCCCGTCTTTCCTCGGCCCGTTCCCGCCGCTCCAGCCGTTCCACGCTGCGCAGGAGCGTCTCGAAGGAGTCCTCCGCCTGGACGTCGGCGCGCACGCCGTCGGGGGCGGTGCGGACGGCCTCGGCCACCCGCACCGGTCGCGGCCGCGGCGGGGAAGGCGACCGCACCGTCGCCCGCGCCGCCGCTCGGGGCCGCGGCGCGGGGCGCAGGGCGGCCAGCCGCCGCGGCACCGCGGGTGCGGTGTGCGGGCGCGGCGGCGGCGGTGCGGGCGCGGCCTCCGGGGTCGGCGCGGCCGCCGCCGGCGTCCGCGCCGTGGGCGTGGAGACCGGGGGCGGCGGGGGCTCCGCCTCGGGGATCGGAGGCGGCGACTCGGCGGGCGGTGGCGTCGCCGGCGGTGACGGATCCGGCGGCGGTTCCGCCGCCGCGGTCTCGTCCGCCGGTGGGGCCGGCGGCGGGGCCGCCTCCTCCCGCGGCGGCCGCGGAGCGGTGGCGACGGGATCGGCGGGCGGCGCCTCCGGCTCCACCTCCGGGACCGCCGCCACCAGCTCCACCACCAAGGGAGGACTCGGGGGCGCGGGCGTAAAACCGAGGCGGGCCAGAAGGGCGAGGGCCGCCAGGTGGAGGAGGGCGGAGACCGCCAGCGCCCGCCGCACGGCCCCTCCCTCAGCGGTCCGCGGCGGCGGCCCCGGAGGCGAGCGCCGCCGTCCGCGGCGGTTCCGTGACCAGGGCGATGCGCGCGAAGCCGGCCTCGCGCAGCGCCGTCACCACCGCCACCACGGTACCGTAGTCCACCTCCCGGTCGCCGCGCACGAACACCCGCCGTTCGCCCCCCGCGGCGGCCAGGGCCCGCAGACGCGGAGCCAGTTCCGCCGGCGCCACCGGCCGGTCCTCCAGATGGACCTCGCCGCCGCGGGTGACGGTGACGATGAGGGGCGCGTCGGTGCCGGGGAGCGGCGTGCGGGTACCCTCCGGCAGGTCCACCGCCACGCCGGTGGTGAGCAGCGGGGCCGTCACCATGAACACCACCAGCAGCACCAGCATCACGTCCACGAAGGGGGTGACGTTGATCTCGGCCAGCAGCCGCCGGCGCCTGCGGCCGTCCCGGGAGCCGAGGTGCGGGCCCGCCGCCATCTCAGGCCGCCTTCGCCAGATCGAACTCGCGGGCCAGCACCACCACCAGCTCGTCGGCCATGGCCTCGAGCCGGGCGGCGTAGGCGTCCACCATGCGGGAGAGGCGGTTGTAGGCCACCACCGCCGGGATGGCGGCGAGCAGGCCCATGGCGGTGGCGAAGAGGGCCTCGGCGATGCCCGGGGCCACCACCACGAGACTGGTGTCCCGGCTGTTGGCGATGGACTGGAAGCTGTTCATGATGCCCCACACCGTACCGAACAGGCCGACGAAGGGGGCGGTGGCACCGATGGTGGCGAGGGAGGGGATGCCGCGCTCCAGCACCTCCAGCTCCCGCTCCACCGTGAGCCGGGCCACACGGCCGATGCGGTCCAGCAGATTGCGCTGGGCCTCGGGATCGGCGCTCTTGGGGGCCTCGTGCCATTCCGCCATGGCGTTGACGAACATGAGCGCCATGGGATGATCGGGCCGCTTGACCAGCCGCCGGTAGAGATCGCCGAGCTGGGGGACCGACCAGAACTCGCGCTCGAAGCGCGTCGCCTTGCGGGCGATGCGGGCGAGGCGCAGGCCGCGGTCGAGGATCACCGCCCAGCACCACACCGAGGCTCCCAGCAGCACCAGCAGCACCGCCCGCACCACCGGATCGGCGCCGGCGATCAGGGCCCAGAGGCCGACCCCGTCGGGGCTCCCGAGCGCGGTGGTGCTCAGCGTTCCGGCATCCATGACGGGCGACCTCGCGGGAACGGCGTGGGCGGGCGCGACGCGATACGCACGCGACCGGATATCATGGTCCGGCGTCCCGCTGTCAAGGTCTTCACGTGGGAGGCGAGCAGTTCCCCTGAAGGCCTTGTCGAGCCGTCCCCATCCTCAGCCGGCCCGGGCCGCGGCCCGCTCCTCCCGCTCCATCTGCCAGCGCAGTGCCCACTGCTGGGCGATGGAGAGCACGTTGCTCCAGGTCCAGTAGAGCACCAGTCCCGCCGGGAAGGTGGCGAAGAGGAAGGTGAACATCACCGGCAGCAGGTTCATCACCTTGGCCTGCACGGGATCGGCCGGCTGCGGATTGAGCTTCTGCTGGAGCCACATGGTGAGCCCCATCAGCACCGGCAGGGCGCCCACCTGGAGGAAGGAGGGCACGTCCCACGGCAGCAGGCCGAAGAGGTTGAAGACGCTGGTCGGGTCCGGTGCCGAGAGATCCCGGATCCAGCCGAAGAAGGGCGCGTGGCGCATCTCGATGCTGACGAACAGCACCTTGTAGAGAGCGAAGAAGATGGGGATCTGGACCAGGATGGGCAGGCAACCCGCCATGGGATTGACCTTCTCGCGCCGGTAGAGCTCCATGAGCTCCTGATTGAGACGCATCTTGTCGTGCTCGTAGAGCTCCCGCAGGCGCATCATCTCCGGCTGGAGCTTCTTCATGCGGTTCATGGCGCGGAAGGACTTGTTGGCCAGCGGGAAGAGCACCAGCCGGACCAGCAGGGTCATGACGAGGATCGCCACCCCGTAGTTGCCGGTCCATTTGTAGAGATAGTGGAGAATGTAGAAGATCGGCTTGGTGAGGAAGTAGAACCATCCGAAATCGACCGCCCGGTCGAAGAGGGGAATCCCCAGCTCCGCCTGATAGCGGTCCAGCAGTTCCACCTCCTTGGCACCGGCGAACAGCCGGTCCACCACCTCGGCCCGTCCGCCCGGCGCCACCGTGACGGGATCGCGCACGAAGTCGCTCTGATAGACGGGCCGTCCGCCGCGGACCAGATGGCGGAAGCCGGCGCGGACGCGCGCGTCCTGGTCCGGGATCAGGGCCACGAGCCAGTACTTGTCGGTGATGCCGAGCCAGCCCCCGGTGCTCTCGAGCGTCACCGGCCCGTCCTCGACCAGCTCGTCGTAGTCGATCTCCTTGAGGGTGCCGTCGAGCACCCCGAGGGGTCCCTCGTGGAGGATGTAGTAGCCCAGCGTCTCCGGCGTGCCGTGGCGGGCGACCAGACCGTAGGGGTAGAGGGTGACCGGCCGGTCGCCGCGGTTCTCCACGGTGCGCACCACCCGGAACATGTAGTCCTCGTCGACGGTGATGCGCTGTTCGAAGACCAGCCCCGCGCCGTTCTCCCAGCGCAGCACCAGCTCCTCGCCCGGCGCCACGCGACCGGAGACCACCCGCCATTCGGCGTCCGGCCCCGGCACCGTCACGTCCTCTTCGGTGGTGGTCCAGCCGAACTGGGCGTAGTAGGCGGTGGCGGTGCCGGCGGGATACAGCAGGCGGATCCGGGGAGAGGCGGGATCGGGCGTCGTGCCGTAGTCGTCGAGCCGGAGATCGTCGAGCCGTGCGCCCCGCAGATCGAGCGAGCCGGTGAGCCGGGCGTTGTCCACCGGCACCCGCGGCGCCTCCCGCAGGGCCGTCTCCAGCAGGCGTTCCGCGAGTCCCTCCCGCGCCGGCAGGGGCACGCCTCCCCCTCGGTCCGGGGCGGTCTCGGCCGGGACGGTCTCGGAGGTGGCCGGCGGCGGCGCCTGGCGGCGGGCCTGTTCGCGCTGGGGAATGCCGTAGAAGTACTCGAAGCCGACGATGATCGCCACCGAGAGGGCGATGGCGAGGATCAGATTGCGCTGTTCGTTCATCGGCGGGATCCGACGGCTGGGGAGGCGGACGGACGCCGTGGCGGCGGCACCGGATCGAGGCCGTGGCCGCCCCAGGGATGGCAGCGGGCGATGCGGCGGAGCGCGAGCCCGCCACCGCGCAGGGCCCCGTGCAGACGGATCGCCTCCAGGGCGTATTCGGAACAGGTGGGGAGATAGCGACAGCGGGGCGGCAGCAGCGGCGAGATCAGCAGGCGGTAGAAACCGATGGCGAGGAGGAGGACGCGGGCGACGAGCCCCGGCCGCGCCGACCCGTCCGCAGACGGGCGAGGGCCTGGACGAGCTGGGCTTCGAGTTCGGAGAAGGGGCATGTGAGGACCGCCTGCCGCGCGATCAGTACGTAGTCCCGACCCGCCTCGCCGTGAACCGGCAGCACCCTCCGCGCGAGTTCGCGCAACCGCCGCCGTGCCCGGTTGCGCGCCACCGCCTTGCCGACCCGCTTCGATGCGGTGAAGCCCACCCCGATGGTGGGCTCCGGATCCTCCGCCGGCCGGGGTACGCTCTGCACCACCAGCGCCGGCATCACCACCTTGGCGCCCCGCGCCGCCCGCAGGAAGCGGGCGCGGTGCCGCAGCCGCTCCAGCCGCGGCGGGCGCGCCCTCACACCGTCAGACGCTTGCGCCCCTTGGCCCGCCGACGCTTGAGCACGCGTCGGCCGCCCACCGTCGCCATGCGGGCGCGGAAGCCGTGGCGACGCTTGCGGATGATCCGACTCGGCTGATAGGTGCGCTTCACGGGAGACCACCCTTCGCGAAGATCCGTCCGCTCGAGAGCGGCCGGTCATATAGGCCCGCCGCCGGGGGGTGTCAAACGCACCCCGCGGCGCATTGCCGGCCCCCTCCGCCGTCCCTACCATCGCGGTCGGTGGGTTCCCGGGAGGAGATGCCGTGCGGGCGGTGCTGCTGGCCGCGGGCGGCGAGACGGAGCTGGCGGAACCGCCGCTGCCGCCGCCGCGGGAGGGCGAGGTGGCGGTGGAGGTGGAGACGGTGGCCCTGGGCCCCCTCGATCTGCTGCCGGCCACCGACACGGCGGTGGTCCCGGGACGGGGCGTGGCGGGACGGCTCGCGGCACCGCTCGCCGCCCTCGGACTCGCCGCCGGGGCCCGTGTCGCCGTCGATCCCCGTGTGCCCTGCGGCGAATGCGGCGCCTGCCGACGGCTGGAGCCGGCCGCCTGCCGCCGTCCCGGCCTCGCCGGCACGCCCGCCCACCCGGGCGGCCTCGCCGGCCGTCTCACCGTCGTGCCGACCCGGCTCAGGCCGCTGCCGGCGGACGTGGACTCCGAACTGGGGGCCCTGCTCCACCTCCTCGCCCTCGCGGTGGCCGCCCTCGAGACGGCCGCCCCCGCACCGGCGGAGGGAGTGGCGGTCTTCGGCCTCGGTCCCCTCGGCCTGCTGGTGCTCCAGCTCGCCCGCCTCGCCGGCTGCCGGCCGGTCTTCGGCGTCGATCCCCTGGCCGAACGCACCGAGGCGGCGCTGGCCGCCGGTGCCGATCTCGCCGCCGTCGATCCCGCCGTGCTGCGCGAGGCCGGCGGCGGCGGGCTGCCGGTGGTGGTGGCGAGCGCCGAGGCCGGCGAGATGGTCCTCGCCGCCGGCGAGATCCTGGCACCCGACGGGCGCTTGGTGGCGGTGGGCCCGGGGCTGCCGCCGCTGGTGCTGGACGGGGAGCGGCCGGCGAGCGCCCACCGCCTGCCCCATCCCCGATCCCGTCACTGGCGGCGGGCCCTCGCCCTCCTCGCCGACGGACGCCTCGATCCGACGGCGGTGGTGACCCACCGCACCACCCTCGAGGCGGCGCCCTCGCTGCTGCGACGCCTCGCCCGCGAACCCGGCGCCGTCCTCTGCGCCCTCGTCCATCTGCGGCGATGACCGCCCTGCCGCCACCCCTCGCCCGCCTGCGGGCGGGACTCGCCGATCCGCCCGCCCTGGTGCTGGCGCCGGATCTCTCCGGTCGCGGCCGGGCGCTGCTGGAGGAGGCGGGTCTTCCCGGCCCGTGGCTGCTGCTGGCCGACGAGAACACCGCACCGGCGCTGGGCGAACGGCTGGCGGCGGAGATCGGCGGGCGACTGCTCCGCCTGCGGGCACCGGCGGCGACGGTGGAGCTGGCGGAAGCGCTGGCGGGCGAGCTGGACGGGGTGGGGACGGTGGTGGCGGTGGGGGGCGGCACCCTCTGCGACCTCGCCAAATACGCGGCCCACCGCGCCGGCCGGCCCTGCGCCGTCTTCGCCACCGCCCCCAGTATGAACGGCTGGCTCACCGCCACCGCCTCGCTGGCCCGCGCCGGCCGCAAGACGAGCATCCCCACGGCCCCACCCCGGGCCGCCTTCTTCGACCTCGGCGTGCTGGCCCGCGCACCGTGGCGACTGCGCCGGGCCGGCCTCGGGGATGCCCTCTGCCGCACCACCGTCGAGAACGACCTCCGTCTCGCGGCGTGTCTCCTGGACCGGCCCTTTCCCGCCCACGTCTTCGCCGTCCAGCGGGGGCCGGAGCGGGCGGTGCTGGCGCGGCTCGACGGACTCCCGGCGGGCGAGACGGAGGCGGTGCGGGCCCTCGTGGTGTGGCTCCTGGTCCAGAGCCTCGTCATGCGGGGTGCGGGGACTTCCGCCCCCGCCTCCCAGGGCGAGCACGCGGTCGCCCATCTGCTGGAGGAGGCGGGTCCGGCGGCCGGCACCCCCCTTCACGGCGAAGCGGTGGCCCTCGCCACCCTCCATCTCGCCCGTCTTCAGGCCCGCCTGCTGGCCCGGCCCGAACCGCCGCCCCTGCGGCCGTTGGATGCCGATCCCGCTGCCCTCGCCGCCCGTTTCGGCTCCCGGGCGGCGGCGGCGGCGCGGGTGCTGGCGGAGAAGGGGCTCGCCGATCCGGGACGGGTGGCCGTGCTGGCGGAACGGCTCGCCGCCGTCTGGGACCTGCTCAGGACGCACCACGCCCGCACCGCCCTGCCGCCGGCACGCCTCCATCGGATCTTCGCCCGCGCCGGCCTTCCCCGGCGGCCGACCGAGCTCGGCTGCGACGCGACCCTCTTCCGGCGGGCGATGGCCGACGCCTTCCTCTTCCGGTCCCGTTTCGGCTGGCTCGATCTCGCCGCCCTCGCCGGCCTCCATGCGGCCTCCGCATGACGGCCCTGCGGCCGTCGCAGACGTCCCGGATCGTGCATGATCGGCATGTGGAAACGACCGTTCTCCGGCGCCGCACCGCCGCCATCTCTTGTGCAGCGCAACAACGTCGGAGGAATCCGTGATGCGGCGTCCCGAGACCCGTTTCGAGATCGATCGCGACACCGTCGTCGAGGCCATGCGGCGCGCCCGCGAGCTCAGGGCCGAGTGGCTGGCCCGCACGGCCCGGCGGCTGATGGCGGCGCTGCGCGAGCGGCTGCGTCCGCGCCGGCAGCTCCCCGCCGCCGGCGCCCGTGCCGGCGCCTGACGGCGACGCGGCGACGACCCCGGGGCCGGAGGATGGCGGAGGCGTCCTCCCGGCCCCGGGGCCGTCGGCGTTTCAGGGTCGCGCCGGACAGGGCGGGAGGGGCAGTTCGCGGATGCGCACCGGCACCGCCCGCAGGGCGAAGTCGCCGAAGTCCAGCACCAGTTTCCGGAACACCCCGCCCTCGTCCATCTCGCCCCAGAGCTGCAGCCGCGGCAGCGGCGCGGGATCGCCGGGCCGGTGGTAGCCCATCACGAAGGGCCAGAGGCGGCGACCCGAGCGGTCGCGGGGGCGGCCGAAGAGGGTGACGGCCCGCACCAGTCCCTCCTCGCCCGAACCGTCGTAGACGAGCTGGTCGACGAGGGCGCGGCCGGCGCGGGCGGCGGCCAGCAGTTCCTCCATCTGGCGGGCGGGAAAGCGCGTGGTCGCCGGTAACGCGAGCCGACGCGGCTCCGGACCCTTCAGTACGAGGCCTCCCCTCTCCCGCGTCGTCCCGGGCAGCCACGCCCGTCCCTCGGTCCGCTCGACGGGCCGGCCGTCCTCGAAGGTCTCCATGGCGAAGTCGAAACGGCGGCCGTCGAGGCGCTCGAAGCCGCGGAAGCGGATGTCGACCACGAAGGGTGCGGCGTCGTCCGGCGCCATCAGGAAGGCGAGTCGCTGGCGACTCGCCCAGCCGCCACAGGTCCGCCGCCACTCGAGGGCGAGCCGTCCCTCCACCCGGGTCGCGGGCGGGGTCCGCCCGGCCAGCGGTTCGAGGCGGTAAAAGGCCCGGTGCGGCACCAGCCCGGCCCCCGCGGGCCGCGACGGTGCGAGCGCCGCCAGCAGCCCGGCGACCAGCACGGCGACGGCGATCCGGCCCGAGACGAAGCGGCCCATGACGTCCCCCTGTTCCTCCCGTCTCCGCAGTGGTACAGCGCCGGGCGACGGGGACAAGCCGGGGGAGGCCGGAGTCGATGGCGGAGCGTCCGGTGGTGTTCGTCACCCGCAGGCTGCCCGCGGCGGTGGAGGCGCGGCTCGCCGAGCGGTTCGTTCCGATCCCCAACTCCGAGGATCGGGCGTGGACGGCGGAGGAGCTGGTGGAACGCGCGCGGCGGGCGGATGCCGTCCTCACCACCGCCACCGAACGCTGGACCGCGGAGATGCTGGCGGCGGTGGCCGGTCGTGTGCGCATCCTCGCCACCTTCTCGGTGGGCACCGACCACATCGACCTCGAGGCGGCCCGCCGCCTCGGCATCGTCGTCACCCACACCCCCGACGTGCTCACCGAGGCCACCGCCGACGTGGCGCTGCTGTGCCTGCTGGGCGCCGCCCGCCGCGCCTTCGAGGCCCAGCGCGACCTGCGCGCCGGCGTGTGGACGCGCTGGTCGCCCACCGGCTATCTCGGGCTCGAACTGCACGGCCGCACCCTCGGCATCGTCGGCATGGGCCGCATCGGCCGGGCGGTGGCGCGGCGCGCCCGCGGCTTCGGCATGACCGTCCGCTACCACAACCGTCGCCGGCTGCCGCCGGAGCTGGAGGAGGGCGCCATCTGGCACGAGACTCTCGACGAGCTGCTTCCCCACTGTGCCTTCCTCTCCGTCCACTGTCCCGGCACGCCGGAGAACCGGCATCTGCTGGACCGCCGCCGTCTCGCCCTGCTGCCGCGGGGGGCGGTGGTGGTGAACACCGCCCGCGGCAACGTGATCGACGAGGCGGCGCTGCTGGAGGCGCTGGACTCGGGCCGTTTCTTCGCCGTCGGCCTCGACGTCTTCGAGAACGAACCGGACGTGGACCACCGCTGGTTCACCCGCCCGCGCGCCTTCCTGCTCCCCCACATCGGCAGCGCCACCGTCGAGACCCGCGACGCCATGGGCTTCCGCTGCCTCGAGAGCCTCGAGGCCTTCTTCGCCGGCCGCGAGCCGCCCCATCGCGTGGTCTGAACCCCACCCTCCCGCGGCGGGCGCGCCTCCTCGCCTCTTGGGGAACGTCGGCGGAGCTGCTAGCTCCGGGCCGGAGCCGCGGCATCGCGCCATGACCGCCGTCCCCGTGGGGCCGCCCCCGCGTCTCGCCCTGTGGTTGTCCCGTCCACCGGGGCCGCGTCGGGCCGCCGAGACCGTCGCCCTCGCCCGTGCCGCCCGCCGCGAGGGGGCCGAGATGGTGGTGCTGGCCCCGGCCGGGGAAGGCGACCGCGAGCTCGCCGTCGCCCACGTGGCGCGCGTCGCCACGCCACCCCGCGACACCGCTCTCGCCGGCCGGCTGGCGGCGCGGCGGGTGCTGCGACGGCTGGAGCGGCAGGGCGGTCTGCCCCGGCTCGTCCACACCACCGACCTGCGGCTGGCCCTGACCACCGCCGGAGCGGTGCGGCGGCGGCGGATCCCACGGGTGGTGGAGCTGGCGGCGGGCGATCTGGACACGCTGGTGCTGCGCCGAAGGCGGCTCGCCCGCGTCCTCGCCGACGCCGCCGCCCTCCTGGTGCCCTCCCACTACGCCCGGGCGGTGGTGGCCCAGCAGCTCGGAGGGGAGCTGGCCGAACGGGCGATGGTGCTGCCGCCGCCGGTGGACCTGGAGCGATTCGATCCCGCCTGCGTCACCGGCTCGCGCATGGCCGGCTTCGCCGAACGCTGGAACCTGCCGCCGGAGGGCCGGATCGTGATGCTGGCCGGTCCCCTCGCCCCCGGCCAGGGTCACCGCCGGGTGTTCGAGGCCGTCGCCCGCACCGGCCTCGACGACGTGCTGCTGGTGCTGCCGGGCGACGGGGCGGCGGCCGGCTACGCGCGCGAGCTGGAGCGCGACCTCGCCGCCTCGGGCCTCGGTGGGCGGGTGCGCTTCGTCGACCTGCGCGAGGATCGCCCGGCGGCATTGGCGCTGGCCGATCTCGTGGTGTGGATGCCGGAGACGGCGCCCCTCGCCGCCCCCGCCCTCGCCGAGGCCCAGGCCATGGGCAAGCCGGTGGTGACGCTGGCCCGCGGCGCCCTCGAGGAGGTGGTGGAGCCGGCGGAGACGGGCTGGCTCCTGGCGGACGGCTCCGTCGAGGAGCTCGCGGCGGTGCTGCGCCGGGCGCTGGCCCTGGACCACGCCCAGCGCAGCCGCCTCGCCGAACGGGCGCGCCGGCACGCCGCCCAGAAGTTCGGTCTGGAACGGCGCATCCGCCGCCAGCTCGCCCTCTACGCCCGGGTGCTGGGCTACCGCTGAGCCTCCCTCAGCGCCAGCCGCAGCGGTCCATGAGCCGCACCGCCTCCTCGGCGAACTCGGCATAGCGGGCGGCGTTCACGGTATCCTGTCGGAACGGCCCCCAGGCCCGCAGCACCGGATGGGGCGTCACCTCCGGGTTCGCGGGATATTCGAGGGTGGCGTCGGCGAAGTGGCGCTGACCGACGGACCCCGCCAGGAACTCGAGCAGCCTGAGCGCCGCCCCGGGATGGGGCGCATGGCGGGTGACGGCGGCGCCGGTGACGTTCACGTGGGTGCCCCGGTCCTCCTGGTTGGGGAAGAAGGGGGCCAGCTCCTTCACCAGGGCGCGGTCCGCCGCCTCCGCCGAGGCCAGGAGGCGGGCGAAGTAGTAGTGGTTGACGATGGCGACGTCACCGACGCCGGCGGCCACCGCCTCGATCTGGTCGGTGTCGCCCCCCTGCGGCGGGCGGGCGAAATTGGCGACGAAGCCCCGGCACCAGCGTTCGGTGGCCTCGACCCCGTTCGCCGCGATCATGGAGGCCACCCAACTGATGTTGTAGATGTTGGAACTGGAGCGCACGAGGATGCGCCCGCGCCATTTCGGATCGGCCAGCTCCTCGTAGGTGGAGAGCTCGTCCCGCCGCACCCGGCCCGTGTGGTGGACGAGGATGCGCGCCCGCACCGCGAGACCCCACCACAGCCCCTCGGGATGGCGCAGATGGGCGGGGATCGCCCGTTCCAGGGCGGGCGAGGTGACGGGCCGGAACAGCCCGCGGGCGGCGGCGAAGGCGAGCCGGCCCGCGTCCACCGTCACCAGCACGTCCGCCGGCGTGTATTCGCCCTCGGCGGCGAGACGCTGGATCAGCTCGTCGTGGCCGCCCTCCACCACCCGCACCCGGATGCCGGTCTCCGCCTCGAAGGCCCGCCAGAGGGCGTCGTCCACCCCGTAGTGGCGGGAGCTGTACACGTTGACCACCTCCTCCCCGGCCGCCGCGGCGGGGCGGGGAAGGGCGAGGGCGGCGAGGCCGAGGGCCAGCACGTCGCGTCGCTGCATGATGCCTCCATCTCCCGTCGGACACCGGCCCGGAGATGGCAGGCGTCGCCCGCGGGGGCAAACGGAAGCCGTTCGGAATGGATTCACTCGAAACTGTCTCGCGGACCGCGCAGGACCAGCGACAGGCCCGCCACCACCAGCTCCACCCGCTGCGCCCGCCCGGCGATCCAGCGATTGAGGTCACCCAGGAGATCGGCGAAGCGGCGGGTGAGGGAATCGGCCGGCACCGGCGCGAGCCCCACCTCCTCCGAGACCACCACCACCGGACCCGCCGCCCGCAGGAGCGCCTCTCGGAAGGCGACGAGGCGGGTCCGGACGTCCGCCTCCCCTCCCAGCTCCACCAGCAGATTGGCGAGCCAGACACCGAGTCCGTCCACCAGCACCACCCGCCCCGCACCGGCGGCCCCGGCCAGCGCGTCGGCCAGGTCCAGCGGGGCCTCCACCAGCCGCCAGGCGGGATCGCGGCGGGCGCGGTGGCGGGCGATGCGTGCCCGCATCTCCCCATCCAGCGGCCGGGCGGTGGCGAGATAGACCACGGGGAGGCCGCTCCCCCGCACCAGGGCCTCCGCCCGTTCGCTCTTGCCGGAGCGGATGCCGCCGAGGATCAGGGTGAGGGTGGGCAGGGACGCGCTCACGGGATGCCGAGCCGGTCGAGGGTGCGGAGGATCGGACGCAGATAGCCGCCGCCGAAGAGCTCCACGTGGACCAGCAGCGGGTAGAGATTGTAGAGGTCCCTGCGCAGGGCGAAGAAGCCCTCGTCGAGACCGCGCAGCGCCGCGTAGCGGTCGTAGAAGGTCCGGCCGAAGGGGCCGAAGAGGGTCGTGAAGGCGATCTCCATCTCGGGATGGCCAAAGTAGATGGCGGGATCGACGAAGGCGGCCACCCGCCCGCCCCGGACCAGCACGTTGCCGGTCCAGACGTCGCCGTGCAGCAGCGCCGGTGCCGCGGGCTCCTCCAGCCAGCGTTCCAGCCGCGCCGCCAGCCGCTCGATCCGTCCCAGCACCCGGGCCGGCAGCCGGCCGGCGGCGTGGGCCCGGCGGGCGGCGTGGAGCAGGCGATGCTCGCGGAAGAAGTCGACCCAGCGCTCGGTCCAGGGATTGGGCTGGTGGAGGGGGCCGATGGGCGTGGTGCGGTCGAGCCCGAAGCGGGGGGCGGTGACGGCGTGGAGCGCGGCGAGCAGCTCCGCCGCCTCCGCCTCGCCGCGCCCGTCCAGACCGCCGTCGTCGTGGGGGATCCACTCCAGCAGCAGCAGATCTGGCGCGGCGTGGAGGACCTCCGGCACCGGCAGGCCGCCGCGTCGGCGCAGCTCCCGGAGCATCCAGCCCTCGGTGACGGGATCGCCGCCACCGCGCGGCCGCTTGGCGACGATATGCCCGCCGTCCGCCAGCTCCACCCGCCAGACCTCGGCGATGCAGCCGCCGTGGAGGGGCGTGGCGTCCACCGGCCGCACGCCCAGGACCGCCTCGACGTGTGCCAGCAGCCGTTTCACGAGTCCCGGCACTCCGGCCAAAAACGATGGATCATCCCCTCCACCCCGCGCTCGATGAGATCGAGGGCGTGTTCGTAGTCGGCGAGATCCCCGTACCAGGGATCGGGGATGTCGGGATCCGCCACCCCGGGCGCGAAGCTCATGAGCAGGTCGAGGGTGGCCGGCGCCCCCACCGGTGCGAGGCGCCGCAGCCGGTGGAGATGGCCGCGGGTCGCCGCCAGCACCAGATCGAACTCCCGGAAGTCCCGCCGCCGGATCCGGCGCGCCACCCGCCGCGGCACCGGATAGCCGCGCCGGCGCAGGACGTGGACCGCGCGGGGATCGGGCGGGTTGCCCGCCTCCTCGGCGCTGGTGCCGGCACTGTCCACCATCAGCGCGAGGCCGAGCCGCTCGGCGTGGTGGCGCAGCACCGCCTCGGCCATGGGCGAGCGGCAGATGTTGCCGGTGCAGACGAAGAGGATGCGTCGCGGTGCGGCGGTGGCGTCCATGAGCCTGTCCTTCCCTTCGGGCCGTGGGAGTCGCCGGGCGAGATAGCGGCGCCGGCCGCCGTCGTCATCCGCCGTGGGCGCGGGAGAGGCGGTCGGCGAGGCGGGTGGGCTCGGGCAGACGGAAGCCGCGCGCGAAGGCGAGGGTGAGACGGACGGCGGTGGCGAGCGACAGCCGGTGCCCCACGGAGACGAAGACCGGCCGCACGCCGGTGCGGGTGCGGACCACCGCGCCCACCACCTCGCCGCGATGTTCGAGCGGGGTCCAGGATCCCGCCTCCGCCGCCGGCTCCGCGTAGCGGCCCACGAGGCGCGTCTTGGCCACCCCCACCGTGGGACGGTCCAGCAGCACGCCGAGATGGCAGGCGATGCCGAAGCGGCGGGGATGGGCGAGACCGTGACCGTCCACGAACAGCAGCTCCACCTCCCCCAGCACCGTCAGCGCCTCCAACGCCGCCGGTGCCTCCCGGAAGGCGAGATAGCCCGGCACGTAGGGAAAACGGGTGGGCCGGGCGGCGAGGGCGCTGGCGGCGAGAGTCCCGTCGGCGGCGAGGCGCACCGCCGCGGCGAAGGTGAGACGGCGCCGGCGGTCGTAGTGGACGTCGACGCCCGCCACCCGTCCGCTCCCCTCGAGCCGGTCCTCCGTCACCACCCGGGCGCGCAGCCTCTCCTGGAGCCGCCGCGCCGCCGCCACGTCCCCCGGCCAGGTGAAGCGGCGGGCGGGACAGAGGACGGCGGCGGGTCCGTCCCCGGACAATCCCGCCTCCGTTCAGTAGACGTCCTGGCCGCCGTTGACCGGGATCTCGGCACCGGTGATGTAGGAGGCCCCCTCGGAACACAGGAAGTAGACGATGGAGGCCACCTCCTCGGGCGAACCCAGGCGTCGGAGGGGGATCCGCTCGACGATGCGCTCGGTGCCCGGCGAGAGGATGGCGGTGTTGATCTCGCCGGGACAGACGGCGTTCACGCGGATGCCGAGATGGGCGAGATCGGCGGCGAGCTCGCGGGTCAGCGCCGTCAGCGCCGCCTTGGAGGTGGCGTAGGCGCTGCCGGCGAAGGGATGGACGCGGTGGCCGGCGATGGACGTGAGGTTGACGATGCAGCCGCCGGCTTCGGCCAGATGCGGTGCCAGCGCCCGGCTGAAGAACACGGGGGCGAAGAAGTTGATGCGGAACACCCGCTCCCACAGCGCCATGTCGCCGTCGAGGCAGCCGAGCCGACGGCCGTCGGCCTGCTTGGGGGAATAGCCGGCGTTGTTGACCAGCGCGTGGAGCGGTCGTCCCTCCAGCAGCTCCTCCAGACGCTCCACCGCCTCCGGCAGGCGGTCGGTCTCGGCGAGGTCGATGGTGATGTGGGCGTGGCGCTCGTTGCGCGGACACTGGGGCGGGACCGGCTCGCGCGAACAGGTGATGGCCCGCCAGCCCTGCCGCACGAAGTAGGCGGCGGTGGCATGGCCGATGCCGCGACTGGCACCGGTGATGAAGACCGTCCTCCGTTCCTCGCTCATCGCCCCGGCCTCCTCGTCGTCTTTCCGGGGAGATAGCCGTGGGGCGAGGCGGCGCAAGCGTCAGCGGAAGGCGCGGGCGCGATAGAGGCGCAGCCCCAGGTGGAGGGCGGCGAGGAAGGGATGGCGGCGGTGGAAGGGGGAGAGACGGACCGGCACGCCGCTGTGGCGCTCGATCTTCCAGGCGAGATAATCGGCCCCGCCGGCGAAGGTGAAGGCGGCCTTGGACAGGCGCAGCACCGACAGGAGCTTGCCCTGCCAGCGCCTGAGCCGCCAGTCCCGCCGGGCCCGCACCGGATCCGCGAGGGGAAGGCCGGCCTCCTCCAGAAGGGCGAAGAGACGGGCGTAGCGCTCGGGATAGCGGTCCACCAGCTCGCGGGGCCGATCCGGCCGCTCCGGACGCAGTTCGGTGGCGTAGGTGGCGCGGAAGGCGGCGATCCAGAAGTCGCGGGCGGAGGTCCCGGCCGGGACCAGCGGACGGGCGGCGAGATAGAGGGCGCCCACGGCGCGGGCGAGGGCGGTCTCGATGCGCCCGCGGACGCCGTCGGCGGCGAAGGCGAGCCCCACGGGCTGGGCGAAGCGGGCCCAGAAATAGGGCTGGAAGGTGACGGGCGAGGTCAGCCGCTCGAAGCGCCCGAGCTCCAAAAGGGCACATTTGGCGCGCACGCGGCGGCCCTCGAAGGGGACCTCCAGATAGTAGACGTCCGGCGGCAGCAGGCGCGAGGCCAGCCGCGCCGTCCCGCGCCGCCGAGGTCCCGTCCCGGCGCCCGTCAGCACGTAGAGATCGAGGAGGCCGCCGCCATCACGGCCGGCCCGCAGACAGCTGCCGTAGAAGAGCACCGCCCGCACGGTCCCGCCCCAGCGCCGGCGCACCTCCGCCACCATCGCCGCCACCGGCGGCGGCAGCGCCACGTCCAGCTCACCGGCCACCAGGGCGCGCAGCGAATCCAGAAGCTCCGACGGTAGATCGGGGGCGGACAAGGCGGACGGTCTCCTCGCCGGTGATCTCGAGGGGGGTGCGGGGATCCGCGGCGAACAGCTCGCCGTCGAGGACGAATTCGGCAAGCCCCGCGATGGTCGCACGATGCCCGCCGCCGCTCCGCCAGCCGCCGGGCAGCCGCGGCGGCGGCCGGTCGTCGCCGGCCAGCAGACGCGGAAGCAGGCGAAGGGCGGCGGTGGGCGGGGCCGGGACGACGGTGAGCGCCAGGGGACGTCCATCCCGGTTCCACCAGGGACGCGCCCCCAGCACCAGCCGGCGGAGGGTGGTGGCCACCAGCAAGAGGCGCCGACCCTCGCCCCAGTCCTCCCCGTCCAGCGCCGGCCGGCAGCGGACGGCGGCGAGGCCCGTCCCCTCCGGGCCGAGGAGGGCGAGGCGGGCGGCGGTCCGCGCCAGCATCAGCAGGTGGGAGAGGTGGCCCACGAGTCCCCGCCGACGACAGCGCCGCTCCCATTCGCGCACCAGGTCGCACGCGCCGGCGGCGCCCCACAGGAAGCCCCGGAGGGGGCGCCGCAGACCACCCCCCGCAACGCTGAGCAGCGGGGCGCCGACGACGGTGAGATTTCCTTCCTCGCCGCGGGCGAGGGCGCGCAGGGCGCGGAGGGTGGCGACGTCACGGCGGGGCAGGCCGAGGTCGGCGGCGGTGACGTTGGAGCTGCCGCCCGGAAGCAGGGCGAGGGCGGGCCAGTGGGCGACCGGGGCGAGATCGGCGAGGGCGGTGAGGACGCGCATCACCGTCCCGTCGCCGCCGTCCACCGCCAGCACCCGCACGCCCGCGGCCAGGGCCTCGGCCAGCAGCGGCGCGCTCTCCTGGCCGGCCGACCGCTCCAGCAGCAGCACGTCGTCGGCATCGGCCACGGCGGCCAGGTGGCGGCCGGCGCCGCGGCGGTTGCGGCGGCTCTCGGCATTGATCAGGACGGCGAGGCGGGCCGGCATCGGCGGAGGGGAACGGGATCGAGGCGGCCGGCGCCGGCGTGGGCGCGGCGGAAGGCGAGGAGCAGCCCCGCCACCAGCAGCAGCGGCAGGCCCCAGGCGGCGAGAGGAGCCGGCACGAAGCCGCCCTCGCCCAGCGCCAGCAGGAAGCCGTGGGCGAGTTCGTAGAGGAAGCCCAGGGCCAGCGCCTCGGCGAACAGACGCGAGGTGATGCCGCGGCGGCTGAAGCTGCGCAGCAGCGCCAGCGGCAGCAGCAGCAGGGCACCGGCCCCCAGCGGGTCGGAAAAGCGCGCCTGCGCCCACACCCGGTGGGGATGGACGGGCCGCATGCCGTAGCCGCGGGCCCGGATCACCCGCACCAGATCGGGCAACGCCAGCTCCTGGGCCGGCCGAGCCATGAGCTGCACGGCGGCGAGATCCACCCGGCCGGGATGGTCGTAGACGGGGAAGCGCTCGGGCCGGCCGGGACCAGCGGGATAGAGGGTGGCGTCGAAGAAGCGCAGGCGCCCGTCCACGGGTTCGGCCCGCGAGGCCACCAGCCGCGCGCGCAGACGCCCCGCCTCGTCGCGCAGGAACAGTTCCACCCGCTCGAGGCGCCGTTCGCGGGCGGCCGCCGCATCGGCCTTGAGGGCGGCGCCGTCGATCTCCACCCACACCCAGCGGCCGGGGCCCACGCCGAAATCGGTCGAGAAGCGGCCCACGTCCCACTCGCGCAGGACGGCGGCGGTGGGCGGCACCAGCCGGTCGTCCAGCAGGAACTTGGAGACGGCGAGGAGGGCGGCGAACGGCAGCAGATGGCGGGCGAGGTCGGCCGGCGACAGGCCCGCCGCCCACATCACCACCAGCTCGCGGTGGCGGAACAGGTCGATCACGGTGAAGAGGCCGCCCAGCAGCACGAGGAAGCCGAACAGCTCGCTCACCAGCGAGGGGAGCCGCAGCGCCACGTAGAGGAACAGGTCCGCCACCACCCGGTCGGAACGGCGCAGGATGTCCTCGCTGGCGTCCAGCAGATCGAACATGAGGCCGAGGCCCAGCAACACCAGCGCCACCAGCAGCAGCCGCAGGGCGGCGTGGCGGCGGAGGTAGCGGCCGAGCACGCGCGGGCGCATCAGGTGACCTCCGCGAACCGTCGCAGGCGCGCCGCCAGCGCCTCGTAGAGGCGATCGACGATGGCGCCGCGGGCGGGATCCGGGACCCGCGTCGCCGCCCGCACGAACAGGAGGACGCTGCCCGCCGCATACAGCAGAAAGGGCAGGCCCAGGGCCGGCAATGCCGCCACCGCGCCGTCGTCGGCGAGCCCCTCCAGGGTCCGCAGCGCCTGATGGTAGAGGACCAGCACCGCCAGCCCCACCACGAACCCGTAGGAGCGCCGTCCCCGCCGTCGGCCGAGGGCGAGGGGGACGGTGAGCAGCGGCAGGAAGGGGATGGACAGCGAGCGGACCAGCCGGCCGAACAGCTCCGCCGCCACCTCGCGGGGGGCGATGTCGCCGCGGCCGCGTCCGTGGAGGGCCACCAGTTCGTCGAGGGTGAGCTCGCGCTCGTCCTCGCCGCGGGGCCGGAAGCCCACCGGCCGGGTGCCGCGCAGATCGCTGGTGAAGCGGCGGAAACGGACGGTGAGGGCGGTCGGCAGTTCCTCGTCGCGCACGGTCCGGCCGACGGCGGGCAGCACCTGCTGGACCCCGTCCTCCAAGGCCAGCGCCGCCGGCGCCATGGGTCCCTCCATCACCAGCCGTCCGCGCCGGGCGGTGAGCACCAGCGAATCGCCGCCGGGGCGCTCGCTGTAGAGGAAGAGACCGGTGAAGCGCTCGCGGGCGCCGTCGAGGGTCGCCACGTACCAGGTGGTGCGGCCGAGGGTGGCGAAGACCCCGGGCTCCAGCAGCGCCTGGAAGGAGACGTTGGTGGCGGCGTAGACGGCGGCGCGATAGCCATAGCGTCCCCAGGGCTGCAGATAGCCCACCACCAGCAGGTGCAGTGCCGTCAGCGCGAGACCGAGGCCGAGGAGCGGTCGGGTGTAGCGGGCGAGGCCGGCCCCGGCGGCCTGGATCACGTCGAGCTCGCCGTCGCGGGCGAAGCGGGCGGTGGCGAGGAAGAGGCCCAAGAAGAAGGCGGCCGGCAGCGCCAGGCCCATGTAGTGGGGCACCAGATAGCTGAGCATCTCGAAGACCAGCAGCAGATTGCTGCGCCAGCCCACCACCATCCCCACGAGCCTGAGCGCGCGTTCGGCCAGCAGGATCAGCAGCGCCACCAGCAGGGTGACGGCCATGGGCCCGAGGGTGGCCCGCACCACGTAGCGGGACAGTACGGTCATGCCGCGCCCTCCCGGACCCGCGCCGGCGGCAGCGGCCGCTCGGGGCGGCGTTCGCTCACGAGGCCGCGGCCGTCGAAGCGGCGCAGCGTCACCCGCAGGGTACGGTGCCGCGGATCCAGTTCGAGGGCGAGCCAGCCTCCCCGCCTGCCGGGCTCGGCCAGCGAGGCGGAGGGGCCCACCAGCACCGGTACCGGTCCCGCCGGGCCGGCGAGCGCCCCCTTGAGGGCGCGGTGTTCGTGGCCGCACAGCACCAGCTCGGCTCCCACCTCGCGCACCACGGCGGCGAAGGCCCCGCGGTCCTCCAGCGCCCGCCGCCGCGGTCCCACCGGCAGCGGCGGATGGTGGAGGAGGACGATGCGGACGGCCTCCGCGGCCGCGGCCAGCAGGCGGCGGGCCCGCGCGCACTGCGCCGCCCCCAGCCGGCCGCCGGCATCGCCCACCGGCCGCGGGACGGCGGTGGAGAGGCCGATCAGCAGCAGCGGGCCCACCGCCGCCGACCAGGGGTAGTCGTCGTGGGCGACGCGACCGTGGGTCCAGTCCGCCCACGCTCCGCCGTGGGCCTCCAGGGCGCCCGCCACATAGGCATCGTGATTGCCGGGGACCAGATGGACCGGGGCGAGGCGCGCCAGCTCCCCGAGCCAGCGGCGGGCGGCGGCGAACTCCCCGGCGAGGGCGAGGTGGACGAGATCGCCCGTCACCAGCACCAGATGCGGCCGGAAGGCGGCCACGTCTTCCCGCACCGTCGCCAGCAGCGCCGCCCGGTGACGGAAGCTCCGCCGCAGCGCCCAGGAGACCAGCCCGCTCGCCCGCTTGCCGAGGAAGGGCGCGAGACCGCAGCGGCGGGGCAGCGCCAGCAGCGCCGCCGGTCCGGCCACGGGCAGGGGCAGGTGGACGTCGGTGAGGTGGGCGATGCGGAGGGTCACCCGGCCGCCTCCGCGCGGCGGGCCGCGAGGATGGCGGCGGCGAGGGCGAGGTCGTCGGGGCGGTCCACGTCGACGGCGAGCTCCGCCCGCTCCAGGGGCACGGCCCCGAAGGCGAGGCCGAGCCGGGCCGAGAGGATCGCCGCCGCCCGCTCCAGCGTCAGCCGGCGCAGCAGATACCCCAGCAGCAGCGCCGGCCCCAGCGCCGCCATCACCTTCCACGGCCGCTTGCGCGTCGTCTCCAGTCCCCGCCACCAGTCGAGCAGGCGGCGGGCGGCCGGCGTGCGCAGCAGGAACAGATTGGCGCCGGCATAGCCGTCCTCCCGGAAGCGCCACCAGGTGCGGCGGTTGTGGGGGAAACGACGGGTGAAGACGGAACGGGGCACCACCGCGGCGGCGAGATCGGCGCCGCGGCGCTCGGCCCCCTCGACGAAACGGCCGACGGCGGCGGGATCGAGGAGGGGATGGTCGCCGGTGGTCACGAGCAGCGGCAGCCCCAGCGCGTCGAGCCCTTCCTGGACCGAGCCCACCACGCTGGCACGCCCGCGCAGCACCGTCACCTCCCCCTCCAGCAGCGGGGCCAGGGCGGGGTGGCCGTGCAGCAGCGCCGGCTCGTCACAGACCACGGCGATGCGCGCCACCACCGGCGCCGCCCGCAGCGCCTCCAAGACGTGGGCGAGCATGGGGCGCCCGCCCAGGGGCGCCAGCACCTTGACCGGCACGCCGGCGGCGCGGGCGACGGGATCCGCCTCGCCGCGGCGGCGGCCGGCCAGCACCAGGGCGGCGACGGGCCCGCTCATGCCAACTCCTTCCCGTAGATGCGATAGCGCTTGTAGGGCACGCCGCCCACCGTCTCGATGAGCGCGCGGGTGGGCCGGTTGTCCTCCAGCACCCAGGAGAGCTCGGCCCGTCGCACGCCGCGCGCCCGATGGTAGCGCTTGACCCGGTCGATCACGCCGAGGGCGAGGGCGGCGCCGCGCAGGCCGCGCTGGAAGCGGCGGCGCACGCCCATGAGAGGCATGCGCCAGCGGCGGACGCCGCGCACCCGCAGCCGCCAGATCAGCCGCGCCCAGCCCAGCGGCAGCAGTCGGCCGTCGAGGTCGCGGATGGCCTCGTGGACGTCGGGCAGGGTCACGGCCATGGCCGCCGGCTCGCCCTCCACCTCGCCGATGGCGAAGCATCCGGCCGTCACCAGCGGACGGATGCTGCGGGCGAGATGGCGCGCCTCGTCGCGGTCGAGGGGGACGAAGCCCCAGTTGTCGGCCCAGGCGTCGTTGAAGATGTCGCAGACGAGGTCGATCTCGGCGAAATAGCGCCGCATGTCCAGCGGGCGGAAGGACAGGCCGGACAGACGGCGGGCCCGCTCCAGGAGACGCCGGGCCGCCGGTGGCCAGTCGCCGGCCACGTCGAAGTCGTAGGCGAGCAGATCCCTGAGCTTGCGGTAGCCGAGGGCCTCCACCCGCGCCCGGTACCAGGGGCGGGCGTGGCCCATCATGACCACCGGCGGATGTTCGAAGCCCTCCACCAGCAGACCGCAGGTGTCGTTGATGGAGGGGTCGAAGGGACCGCTCACCCGCCGCATGCCGCGCCGTCGCAGGTCCGTCTCCACCGTCTCGAAGAGGGCGGCGAAGACCTCGGCGTCGTCGACGGCGTCCAGGAAGCCGAAGTGACCGGTGGCGTCGTCGTGGCGGGCGAGGCGCTTGCGGTCGATCTGGGCGCTGACGCGCCCCACCGGCCGGTCGCCGGCGAGGGCCAGGTAGAAGGTGATGTCGATGTAGCGGAAGAAGGGGTTGTGGCGCGGATCCACGTGCCACAGTCGCTCCATCAGCAGCGGCGGCACGAAGACCGGATCGTCGGCGTGGAGCCGTCGCGGCAGATCGAAGAACAGCAGGCGATCGCGCCGGCTCTCCACCGGCACGACCCGAAGCCCCCTCACCGCCACGCCCTCCCGGTCCGCACGGCGCGTCGCGACCGCCCGGAACGCGGTCCCGCGCCGCGGGTGGCGGACCGTACCGGCCGCTCAGATGTCGGCGTAGGCGACGGGTTTGCCGTCACGATCGAGCACGAGGTTGCCGCTTTCGTCCTGCGCCGCTATGTAGCGACCGTGACCGAGTGCGGTCCCGACGTAGAGGACGGGCTTGACCTTCTTGCCCTCGTAGGTCTTGAGCTGCTGGGCCGGACCGCGCGCGGCGGGGTCGTTCTTGCTCTTGGACATCTTCAGCATCGTGGGGTCTCCGCGCTCGTGAACGCCATGCGAGGAAAGGCCGCGACCGGCGGGCCGCGGCATCGGTGGTTTGGGGCCGCATCGGGCGACCGTCAAGGGCGGCGGCCGGAACGCGCGCTCGCCGTCCTGCTGCTGGCGGCGGCGCTCGCCGCCTGCGCCCGTCAGCCGGCCTTCGACGGACCGGTGGGCGAGCCGCTGCGGGTGGACGGCTCGGGGGTGGCCGGTAACTGGCTGGCCGGCACCTGGGCGCTGGAAGCGGGCGAGTTCCGGCGGGCGGTGACGCTGCTGCGGCGGGCGGCGGAACTGGCGCCCGGCAATGTGGAGATCTTGCGGCGGCTGGTGCAGGCGGAGATCGCGAGCGGGGACTTCCGGGCGGCGGTGGCCGACGCCCGCCGGCTGGTGGAGGCGGCACCCGGCCGCTTCGAGGCGGAACTGCTGCTGGCCCTCGACGCCTTCCGCCGCGGCGAGGTGGCGGCCGCCCGCCGCCGCCTCGCCCGCCTCGAGGCGCCGGGTCTCGGCCGGATGCTGGTCCCCTTCCTGGCCGCCTGGCTGGAGATGGCCCGGGGCGACGCCAAGGCGGCCCTGCGCCGGCTCGACGGCCCCGGGGTGACGCGCGGGATCCCCTGGCTGCACGCCGTCCACACCGCCGCCATCCTGCTGGCACGGGGCGACGTGGCCGGCGCGCGCCGGGTGCTGGAGGCGGTGCGCGGTGGGGGCCGGATGCCGGCGGCACTGGTGTGGATGGCCGCCCATCTGGACGACCGCCTCGGCGAGCGGGCGCGGGCACGGCAGCGGGTGGCCCGGGCGCGGGCGCGCCGGCCGGAGGATCCGGTGCTGGAGTGGCTGGCCGAACGTCTCGCCGGGGAAGCTCCCGTCCCGCCGCCCTTCGCCGGCCCCCCCGCGGCGGTGGCCGATGCCCTGGTGCGCCTCGCCGAAGCCCTCGACGTCACCCGCGCCCGCTTCCGTGCGCTCCGCCTCGCCCGCCTCGCCCTCTTCGTCGACCCCGGGCACGACGAGGCCCGCTATCGGGTGGCGGCCATCGCCGCCGCCCTTGGCGACCGGGAGGGGGCGCTGGCGGCCCTGGACGGCATCGACCCCGATTCCCCCTTCGCCTTCCCGGCAGGGCTGCTGCGGGCACGGGTGCTGGTGGCGCTGGAGCGCCGGCGCGAGGGCTATGCACTGCTGGAGCGGCTCGCCGAGGAACATCCGGACGCCATCGCCCCCCTCGTCACCCTCGGCGATCTCCTGCGGCGGGAGGAGGCGTGGGCGCGGGCCCGCCGCGCCTACCGGCGCGCCGTCGCCCGTCTCGAACGGGTGGAGCCCGGCCACTGGCGCCTCTTCTACGCCCTCGGCGTCACCCTCGAGCGCAGCGGCCGCTGGGCCGAGGCGGAGCGGGCCTTCCGCCGCGCCCTCGAGCTGGATCCGGACCAGCCGTTGGTGCTCAACTATCTCGCCTACAGTTGGGTGGAGCGGGGCGAGAGGCTGGAGGAGGCCCGCGAGATGTTGCACCGGGCGGTGGAGCTGGCGCCGCGGGACGGCTTCATCGTCGACAGTCTCGGCTGGGCCTACTACCGCCTCGGCGACTACGCCCGCGCCATCGAGTATCTGGAACGGGCGGTGGAGCTGGAGCCGGGCGATCCCGTGATCAACGACCATCTCGGCGACGCCTACTGGCGGGTGGGACGGCGGCGCGAGGCCCGCTTCCAGTGGCGCCGCGTGCTCACCCTCGAGCCGGACGCCGACCTCGCCGCCCGCGTGCGCGAGAAGCTGCGCCGGGGCCTCGGCGAGGACGTCACCCTGGCCGATGCCGACGGACGATGATCCGCCGCACGGCTCCGGCCAAGATCAATCTCGATCTCTTCGTCACCGGCCGCCGCGCCGACGGCTATCACGAACTCGACAGCCTCGTGGTGTTCGGCGTGGTGGCGGACGAGCTGGCGCTGGCGCCGGCCGACGAGCTGACGCTGACGGTGGAGGGTCCCTTCGCCGACCGCGTGCCCCACGGCGAGAGCAATCTGGTGCTGCGGGCGGCGCGGCTGCTGGCGGAATGGGCGGCGCGGCCGGCCGGGGCCCGCATCCGGCTCACGAAGCGCGTCCCGCCGGCGGCGGGACTGGGCGGTGGTTCGTCCGACGCCGCCCAGACGCTCTCGGGCCTCGCCGAGCTGTGGGGGCTGGAGATGGACCTTCCCACCCTGTTGGAGCTGGCCGGCGAGCTGGGCGCGGACGTACCGGTCTGCCTGTGGGGGCGGACCGCCCGCATGCGCGGCATCGGTGAGCGGCTGGATCCCGTGCGCGGTCTGCCACCGCTGCCGCTGGTGCTGGCGGGGCCGGGTTGCGAACTGCCCACGGCACGGGTGTTCGAGGCCTTCGCCCGCAGCGAAACGCCGCGGCCGGCGGCGCGACCGCCGCTGCCGGCGGAGGCGACGCTGCCGGTGTTCGGCTGGTGGCTGGGCGAGGGGCGCAACGATCTGGAGGCGACGGCACGGCGGCTGTGTCCGGGGGTGGAGGCGGTGCTGAGGGCGCTGCGGGCGGCGGCGGGCTGTCTCGTCGCCCGTCTCAGCGGCAGCGGCCCCACCTGCTACGGCCTGTTCGAGAGCCCGGCGGCGGCGCGGGCGGCGGCGCGGAGGCTCGCCGGCGAACGTCCCGACTGGTGGGTCGCCCAGGGCGTGGTGGAGACGGTGGGATGATCCTGCTGTTCACCGACTTCGGCGAGGCCGGACCCTACACGGGCGAGATGGAGGCGGTCTGCCGCCGGCAGGCGCCGGGGATCCCGGTGGTGCGGCTGATGAGCGATGCCGTCCCCTTCCGGCCCGATCTCGCCTCGCCGCTGCTCGCCGCCCTCGCCCGCCGCTTCCAGCCGGGCGACGTGTGCGTGGCGGTGGTGGACCCGGGCGTGGGCACGGAACGGGCGCCCCTCGCTCTCGAGCTGGACGGGGTGTGGTTCGTCGGCCCCGACAACGGCCTGTTCGAGCACCTGCGGCGGGAGGCGCTGGAGGAGCGGGCCTTCCGCATCGTCCGCCGGCCGCCGCGCCTGTCGGCCAGCTTCCACGGCCGTGATCTGTTCGCGCCGACGGCGGCGCGCATCGCCCGCGGCGATCTCTCGGGCCTGGAGCCGTGGACGCCCGCCGACTTTCCCGACTGGCCCGACGATCCGCCCCGGATCCTCTACGTGGACCGCTACGGCAATCTGGTGACGGGCCTCCGCGGCGAGGTCCTGCCGCGTACGGCGATGCTGGAGGCGGCGGGCCGGCGACTCGCCTTCGCCGAGACCTTCGGGCGGGTGCCGCCCGGCGAGGCCTTCTGGTACGTGAACAGCATGGGTCTGGTGGAGATCGCCGTCCACGGCGGCGCGGCCGCCGCCGTCCTCGGGCTCGGTCCGGGCGATGCCGTCACCGCCCCGGACATCGTGGCGGAAGAGTCCGACGAGGAGGAGGAGGACTGAGGGATCGCGGCGTCGCGGTCCCCACGCGGCCCCGCGGACGGACGCACCGGATCGCCCCGCGGGCCCGCCGGCACCGCGGGACGGGCCACGGAGGCCATGGCCTCGGCGGGGCGCTCCCGGGGGCCTCGGGTCCGTCCGCCATGGCGGCGACGGACATGACCGTCAGGGGAGGTCCGGCCGCGCGACCGGCCGCCGGTGGAGATCGCCGAGCTGGGGGACCGACCGGGACTCGCGCTCGAAGCGCATGGTCTCGCGGGCGATGCGGGCGAGACACGGGCCGCGGTCGCGGACCACCGCCCGGCCCCACGCCGGGGCCCCCGGCAGCACCGCCCGCACCACCGGATCGCGGCGTACGGCCGGGCCGCCGCGCCTCCACGGTGGCGGGGAGAACTCCTCCGCGGCCCCGGATCGCCCCCGTTCCTGCCGGATCGACCGCCGATGCGGCGGGGTCCGGACGCGCGCCCCCGTCCATCTTCCCGGCGCGAGCGGCACCGGGGGCGGCCCGTGGATCCTCCCGGACGCGGCCCCTTCCGATCCGCAGCCGTCGCCACGGGGTCCCGTCCCCGAGCTCCACATCCGCGACGGGACCCGACGCGTCCGCCCGCGCCGGTGATATGGCGGATGTGCCCGACGGCCGAGGGGGCCGGGTGACGGTGGCGGCGGAGGCGCGGATGGCGCTGACCACCACCCGCGCCACCCCGCCACGGCAGCCGCGCGGCGGGTGACGCCCCCGGCGGCCTCCGGAAGGCACGTCCTCTTCCGAGTCCCCGTCGCCGTGCGGATCCCCGACGGACCGGGGCGGGCCGCGATCCCCGGCCGCCGGCCCCGGCGCGCGGGAGCCGCGACCTCGTGGCGGCACCCGCCGATCCGCCCCGGCGCGCCCCCGCGAGTCCCGGCCCGGGACCGGCCGGCGGGCGGGCCCGGGGCGGCCGCGTGCGAGACGTCTATTTGAGCTTGGTCTCGCGGAACTCCACGTGGCGACGGGCCCTGGGATCGTACTTGCGCAGCACGAGCTTTTCCGTCTTGTTGCGGGTGTTCTTCTTGGTGACGTAGAAATAGCCCGTGCCGGCGGTGCTCTCGAGCTTGACGAGCTGGGTGGTGGGCTTGGCCATGGTCCCCTCCGCAGCGCTGGGCCACCGCCGCCCAAGCTAGGCGCACCGCCCCCGCCGTCAACGCGGGCCCGCCGCCTCCGGCCGCGTACCGCGACGCGCCCGGCTCGCGGAGAGACGCGGCGATCGGAGAGGCACCGGGACGGCGCCGGGGCGGCCGTGGCGCCATCCGCATCGCCATTCCGCCGTGCGTCCGCGCCACGTCCGCGACACACCCGGGCACGATCCCCCGTCGCGGCGCCCGTCGCGACCACGATCCCGAAGGAAGCCCGATCCGCATCCGCGGCGCATCCGGGCACGGCCCGTCGTCGCGGCCCCGCGCGCGGGCCATGATCCACGGGGGCCAACGGAAGCGGGGCCGCACCCCGGGGATCCGCGGCGCCCGCGGATGGGCTCCGCGGGTCGATCACGCGGTGCCGACCGTCCGGCATGCCCCCGCACCCGCGGACGGGGCGTGCCACGGTCGCCTCACGCTCCCCCTCCTCGGGCATGGTCCCCATCCACGGACGGAGCTGAGGAAGACGCCGACCCGGGCACCGGTGCCGAGGCATCCCCCTGTACCCGCGGACGGGGCATCGACCGTCGAACCGAACACGATGGTCTTGCGGCTATTCTCCCGCACCCGCGGATGGGGCCGTCCGGATGAGCGGAGCCCGTCCATGGTCGAAGGGATGCCCCGTATCCGCGACCGGGGCGCCCACGGTCCCGTGACCTCCGCCGGAGGCGTGCCGGAACCGGGCGTGCTCCGGGCCGCGGACGGCGCGATGCCTGGACGGCAACCGTCGTCGGCACAGAGGGATGAACCGTGCCGGCCTCCGCCGGCGGAGCCGTCCCCGTCGGCGGAGCCTTCCGGCGCAGGTCCCCGCGGCGGCCCGCGGGCCGCCGCACCCGGAGCCCCGCCTCAGGCATGGGCGGCGGCGCGGTCGGGAGGCGACTCGCGCGGCACCATCGGCGTGCCCTCGGCCCCCTCGTCCCCGTCGTCGCGCGCCTCCTCGGGATCCCTCAGCATGTAGCCGCGCCCCCAGACGGTCTCGATGTAGTGTTCACCGCCGGTGAGGGCGGCGATCTTCTTGCGCAGTTTACAGATGAACACGTCGATGATCTTCAGCTCCGGCTCGTCGATGCCGCCGTAGAGGTGATCGAGGAACATCTCCTTGGTGAGCGTGGTTCCCTTGCGCAGCGACAGGAATTCGAGGATGGCGTATTCCTTGTTGGTGACGTGCAGACGCTTGCCGTCCACGTAGACGGTGCGGGCGTCGAGATCCACCACCAGCTTGCCGGTGCGGATCACCGAATGGGCGTGTCCCTGCGCCCGTCGCACGATGGCATGGATGCGCGCCAGCAGCTCCTCGCGGTGGAAGGGCTTGGTGATGTAGTCGTCGGCGCCGGTGGTGAGGCCCCGCACCTTGTCCACCGGATCGCTGCGGCCGGAGAGGATGAGGATGGGCGTGCGGACCCGCGCGCCCCGCAGCCGCCGCACCACCTCGCAGCCGTCCATGTCGGGCAGGCGCAGGTCGAGGACGATGATGTCGAAATCATAGAGCCGGGCCAGCTCCACCCCCTCCTCGCCGGTGGTGGCCACCTCCACCACCATCCGGTCGGCGGTGAGGGCCGTCTCCACCATCCGGGCCGACACGGGATCGTCCTCGATCACCAGAACGCGCATCGTGATCCTCCTGTCGCGTCCGCTGTGGCTTAGCGAAGCCTTAACCTTCGGCGGTCAGGATGCCGCGTGGGACATCCGGAGCGTGCATCGATCTGCCCTGTCTACAACCACACGTTAACCGCGGACGCAACCAGATAGTGATGGACTTGTCGAATAATGCAACCTGAAGTGGTATTCCTCCTCCGCGCCGAGGACGCCGAGGCCTTCGCCGCCGCGGCGGCGGCCCTGCCGGATCTCCGGGTCGAGGGCCGGGTGATCCACCTCGGGCCCCGGACCGTCACGGCCATCGGCCTCGCCGGCTTCGCCGGCATCGGCGATCTCTGCCGTCTGGAGGGGCCGCGACCGCTGCTGGCCGAGGTGGTGGCGCTGGAGGGCACGCGGGTGCGGCTCGCGCCCCATGGCGAGCCCATCGGCTTCGGGAGCGGCGCGCCGGTGATCTGGCGCGGGGAGCGGGGCCGGCTGCGGCCCCACCGGGGATGGCTCGGCCGGGTGGTGGATCCCTTCGGCCGCCCCCGCGACGGCGGCCCGCCCCTCACGCCGGGACCACGGGCCCGCGATCCCCGCGCCGGACCGCCGCCGGCCCACCGCCGTCGGCCCCTCGGACCGCGGCTGCGTACCGGCGTGCGGGTGCTGGACCTCTTCGTCCCCGTCCGCCGCGGCCAGCGCCTCGGCATCTTCGCCGGCGCGGGTGTCGGCAAGTCCTCGCTGCTCTCCATGATCGCCCGCGGCTGCGAGGCCGAGGTGGTGGTGGTGGCCCTGGTGGGCGAGCGCGGACGCGAGCTCGGCGAGTTCGTGCGCGAGACGCTGGGGCCGGAGGGGCTCGCCCGCAGCGTGGTGGTGGCCGCGACCTCCGACGAGCCGGCCCCCGTGCGCGCCCGCGCGGCCCACGCCGCCACCGCCGTCGCCGAGACCTTCCGCGACGAGGGACGGGACGTGCTGCTGCTCTTCGACAGCGTCACCCGCTTCGCCCATGCCGGTCGCGAGCTGGCCCTCGCCGCCGGCGAACTGCCCGTGGCCCGCGGCTATCCCCCCGGCGTCTTCGCCGAGCTGCCGCGGCTCCTGGAGCGGGCCGGCCCCGGCGAGGGGGAGGGCACCATCACCGCCTTCTACACGGTGCTGGTGGACGGCGGTGATTTCGACGAGCCGGTGGCGGACGCCGTCCGCGGCATCCTCGACGGCCACGTGGTGCTGGACCGCCGCATCGCCGAGCGGGGCCGCTACCCGGCGGTGGACGTGCTCCGCAGCCTCTCGCGCACCGCGCCCGGCTGCTACGCGCCGGAGGAACGGGCGCTGGTGGCCGAGGCCCGGCGGCTGCTGGCCCGCCTCGACGAGATGGCGGAACTGGTGGAGCTGGGCGCCTACCGGCCCGGCAGCGATCCCGAGCTGGACCGGGCCCTGGCGCTGCGCCCGGCCCTGGAGCGGCTGATGGTCCAGGACGTGGGCGAGGCGCCGAGCCGCGTCGATCCCTTCGCCGAACTCGCCCGCATCCTCCGAGACGAAGGAGGCGCGGGCGCGTGAGGATCCGCACCCTCGAACGGCTGGCCGAAGGGGAACGTCGCCGCCTCGGCGAGCTGCGCGCCCGGCTGCGGGAGGCGGTCCGGCATCTCGAGGCCCTCGAGCGCGCCATCGCCGAAAGCGACGGCGACCTGCGGCGGGCGCTCGCGGTCGCGGCCGCGGAACCGGTGCTGGGCGCCGTCATGGCCGGTCTCGCCGAGGCCGCCCGCCGGCGCCGCGCGCGGCTCGTCCAGGAACGCGCGACGGCGCTGCGGGCGGTGGAGGATCTGGCCGCCCGCCTGCGGGAGGCGCGCATCGCCCGCGAGCGCTGGCTGCGTCTCGCCGGGCGCCTGCGCCGGCGGGCCGCGGCGCGGCAGGAGGCCCGGCGGCGGGCGGCGCTGGAGGAGCTGCTGGCGCTGCGGGCGGTGGCGGGTCCCGGGCGACGGACCGACTCCGGTCCGTCCCCGCCGTGAGACCCGGTGCCCCCATCCCCGGCCGGCGCTTGACGGGACCGCGACGGCGGCGGCATCTGCCGCCGGGATGCCGGTGTGGGCCGGAGCGCCTCCGTGGAGATCTATCTGCCCATCGCCGAGATGTCGGTCGACGCCCTCGCCGTGCTGCTGCTGGGCGTCGCCGCCGGTCTCGCCTCGGGCCTCTTCGGCGTGGGCGGCGGCTTCATCATGACCCCGGGACTCATCTTCTACGGCATCCCGCCGGCGGTGGCGGTGGGCAGCCAGGCGCCCCAGATCCTCGCCTCCTCCTTCTCCGCCGCCGTCAACCACCTCCGCCGCGGCAGTCTCGATCTCCGCATGGGACTGGTGATGGTGGCGGGCGGCCTCCTCGGCAGCGCCGCCGGCGTGCTGCTGTTCCGCTGGCTGCGCGAGCGCGGCCAGATCGACGCGGTGGTGGCGGTGGGCTACGTCCTCTTCCTCGGCGCGGTGGGCCTGCTGATGCTGAGCGAGAGCCTGCTGGCGGTGCTGCCCCGCCGCGGCCGCCGTCCCCGCCGGCGCCGCACCGTCCTCCACCGCCTGCCCTTCCGCATGCGCTTTCCCGCCTCCCACCTCTACATCAGCCCCTTCGCCCCGGCGGCGGTGGGCTTCGCCGGCGGCCTGCTCGCCGCCGTCCTCGGCATCGGCGGCGGCTTCGTGCTCGTGCCGGCCATGCTCTACCTCCTGCGCATGCCCACCGCGGTGGTGCTGGGCACCAGCCACTTCCAGATCGCCGTCGTCGCCTGCCTCACCACCTTCCTCCACGCCTACGCCAACCGCAGCGTCGATCTGGTGCTGGCGCTCCTCGGCATCCTCGGCAGCGTGGTGGGCGCCCAGTACGGAACCCGCCTCGCCTTCCGCCTGCGCGGCGAATGGGTGCGGATCCTCTTCGCCGTCCTCGTCCTGCTGGTGGCCGCCCGCCTGCTGGCGGAGCTGGTGGTGCCGCCGGACGACCCCTACGTGCTGGTGGAGGGCTGAGCCCCCCACCGCCGGCCTCCGTCTTGACGCCCGGCCGGCGTCGCTCTTTGGTCCCGGCGGAGTCACGGGGAGGACATGGCGGATGGCGGAGGTGGCGTTCGTCGGTCTCGGCGTGATGGGCTATCCCATGGCCGGCCATCTCGCCCGCGCCGGCCACCGGGTCACCGTGTGGAACCGCACCCGCGCCAAGGCCGAGCGCTGGCAGCGCGAACACGGCGGCGCGGTGGCGGCGAGTCCGCGGGAGGCGGCGGCCGCCGCCGAGTTCGTCTTCACCTGCGTGGGCGACGATCCCGACCTGCGGGCGGTGGCCTTCGGCGACGACGGTCTCCTCGCCGGCCTGCGGGCGGGGGCCGTGTGGGGCGACCACACCACCGCCTCCGCCGACATCGCCCGCGAGCTCCACGCCGCCTGCCGCGCCCGCGGCGCCGGCTTCGTGGACGCCCCCGTCTCCGGCGGTCAGGCCGGCGCCGAGAAGGGGATCCTCACCGTCATGTGCGGGGGCGAGGAGCGCGACTTCGCCCGCATCGAGCCGGTGATGCGCGCCTACGGCCGCAGCGTCACCCTCATGGGCGGCCCCGGTGCCGGCCAGCTCACCAAGATGGTCAACCAGATCGCCATCGCCGGCCTGTTGCAGGGTCTGGCCGAGGCGGTGGTCTTCGCCCAGCGGGCCGGCCTCGACACCGACCGGGTCTACGAGGTGATCTCCAAGGGCGCCGCCCAGAGCTGGCAGATGGACAATCGCTGGCATACAATGGTACTAGGCGAGTTCGACTTCGGCTTCGCCGTCGACTGGATGCGCAAGGACCTGCGCATCGCCCTCGAGGAGGCCCGCCGCAACGGCACGCCGCTGCCGGTGACGGCGCTGGTGGACCAGTTCTATCGGCTGGTGCAGCAGCTGGGCGGCCGCCGCTGGGACACCTCGAGCCTGGTGCAGGTGCTGCGCGTCGGTGGCGGGACCGCCGGCGGCTGACCCGCCGCCCGCCCGTCCCCATATCCGTGAGCGATGGTCCATCGGAGCCGCTTCCGGGGTCGCGAGGAGATGCGCGTGCGCAGGGCCCGCTTCGCCATCGGCCAGGTGGTGCGCCACCGCTTCTTTCCCTTCCGGGGCGTCGTCTTCGACGTCGACCCCGAGTTCGCCAACACCGAGGAATGGTACCGTTCCATCCCCGAGGAAATCCGTCCGCGCAAGGACCAGCCCTTCTACCACCTGCTGGCCGAGAACGGCGAGACCTACTACATCGCCTACGTGTCGGAGCAGAACCTGGTGCCGGACACCTCGGGCGAGCCCGTCGACCATCCGCGCATCGGCGAGTTCTTCCGCGAATGGCGCGACGGGCGCTACGTGCCGAGGAGCCGCGAGCACCACTGAACGGGCCCTAGCCGGGGAGGTGGCCGTGCAGTTGTTCGTCGATACCGCCGACGTGGAGGAGATCCGCGAGCTGGCCGGAACCGGTGTCGTGGACGGGGTCACCACCAACCCCACGCTGGTGGCGAAGACCGGACGGCCCCTGTTCCAGGTCCTGGAGGAGATCTGCCGGCTGGTGCCGGGGCCGGTGAGCGCCGAGGTCACCGCCACCGATGCCGGGACCATGGTGGCGGAGGGACGCCGGCTCGCGGAGGTGGCTCCCAACATCGTGGTCAAGCTGCCCCTCACCCGGGACGGGCTCGAGGCCTGCCACCGACTGGAGAAGGAGGGAATCCGCACCAACGTCACCCTCTGCTTCTCGCCGGCGCAGGCGCTGCTGGCGGCCCGGGCCGGCGCCAGCTACGTATCCCCCTTCGTGGGCCGGCTCGACGACGTGGGGGAGGAGGGCATGGGCCTCGTGGCCGACATCGTCGCCATCTTCCGCAACTACCGCGAGTCCATCCGCACGCGGGTGCTGGCCGCCTCCATCCGCCACGTGGCGCACGTGATCGAGGCCGCCCGTCTCGGCGCCGACATCGCCACCGTACCGCCGGCGGTGCTGCGCCAGCTGCTGCGTCATCCCCTCACGGATCTCGGCCTCGAGCGCTTCCTCGCCGACTGGCGCGCCACCGGCCAGCGGATCCTCTGAGGCCATGCGTGCCCTCCTGTCGGGACTCCTCCTCGTCCTCCTCGCCCTCCCGCCCGCCCGCGCGGCGAGCGACCTGGATCGGCTGCTGGGCGATCTCCTGCGCCCGGCCACCCCGCAGGGCGAGGTGCGGGTGCGCGCCCGCATCGAGCGGACGGCGGAGGGCGGACGGCTGGTGGTGGAGCTCGTCCCGGAGGGCGACGCCAAGCTGGTGGCCGATCCGGGACTGGAGCTGGCCGGCCTCGACAGCCCCGGCATCCGCTGGCGGACGCCCAGGGCCAAGCGGGTGATCCCGGGCGAACCCTATTTCGACGGCGGGGTCACCGTCGTCCTTCCCTTCACCGGCGAAGGCCCGGGGCCGGTGCGGGCCCGGCTCGACTACGCCTGGTGCCTCCTCGCCTTCCAGTGCCTGTTCGGGGAAAGGGAGCTGGAGCTTCCACTCCCCGGGCGTTGAGGGACTCCCTGTCCCTCCCCGTCGGCCAGGCGGTGGATCACGTGGCGCAGCGCCCGCTTGAGCGCCGCCACCTCCGTCGCGTCCAGTCCCTCCAGCACCTCCGCCTCGTGACGGCGGGCGGCGGCGATCAGCGGCGCCACCTCGCGTTCGCCCGCCCCGGTGATGCGCACGTGCACCTTGCGGCGGTCGCCCGTCACCGGCGTGCGCCGGACCAGTCCCCGCGCCTCCAGCCGGATCACGAGCTTGGTCACCGTCGGCTGCTTCATGAGCACCCGCGCCGCCAGCTCCCCCACCGTCAGGGGACGGCCGCCGGCGAGGGTGGCGAGCACCCGCCATTCCCCCACCGGCACGCCGCGGGCGGCGAGCTGGGCGTGGAAGCCGCGGGAGACCAGATGGCTCGCCCGTGCCAGCAGATAGGCGAGATAGTCGTCGACGAAGCCCATGGGTCCGTCCCGGGAGCGCCGCGGCGAGGATGGCCGAAATTCATTCTTTTTCATAGAACCCGATCGTGCTAGGGTCACCCCGGAGGTCGCCGGGGAGCGGGAGGATGCTCGCCGATCGCATCGAGGCCAAGTGGATCGACGCCTTCGTGCGGGTCTTCGAGCTGTGTCGGGTGGAGCCGGGGGAGGCTGTGGCGATCCTCTCGGAGACCCAGTCACGGGCCCTCAATGTCCATCTGGCCGAGCTGGCGCTGCTGCGCCTCGGCGCCCGCCCCTTCCATCTGGTGGTGCCGACGCCGAGGCAGCCGGTGCCCGTTCCCGTCCGCTCCACCGGCGCCTCCTGGGCCCTCCAGCGCCATCCGGCGGTGCTGGCCGGTCTGCGCGCCTCCAGTTTCGTGGTGGATCTCACGGTGGAGGGCCTCCTGCACAGTCCCGAGCTCGCGGAGATCCTCGATGCGGGCGCCCGCGTGCTGACGATCTCCAACGAGCATCCCGAGGCGCTGGAACGCCTCGTCCCGGATCCGGCGCTGGAGCCGAAGGTGCGGGCGGCGGTCCGTCGCTGTCGGGAGGCCGCGCGCATGACGGTGACCTCCCGTGCCGGCACCGATCTCGTGGTGGACATGCGCGGGGCGGTGACCGTCGGCGTGTGGGGCTGGTGCGACCGGCCGCGCACCGTCGCCCACTGGCCCGGCGGGGTGGTGGTGAGCTTCCCCGCCGCCGGCACCGTCGACGGCGTGCTGGTGCTGGATCGCGGCGACATCAACCTCACCTTCAAGCGCTATCTCGAATCGCCGGTGCGCCTCGTGCTGGAGAAGGACTATGTGGTGGCCGTGGAGGGCGAGGGCACCGACGCCGAGCTCATGCGCCGCTATTTCGCCGCCTGGGGCGAGCGCGAGGCCTATGCCGTCTCCCACGTGGGCTTCGGCATGAATCCCCGGGCCCGCTACGAGGCCCTCACCATGTACGACCGCCGCGACACCAACGGCACCGAGCTGCGCGCCTTCGCCGGCAACTTCCTCTTCTCCACCGGCGCCAACGAGTTCGCCGGCCGCTACACCCTCGGCCACTTCGACCTGCCCGTGCGCGGCTGCACCATCCGCCTCGACGACGAGCCGGTGGTGGTGGAGGGCGAGCTGGTGGACGGGCTGCGCTGATGCGCCCGCCGCTGCTCTTCCTCCACGGCATCGGCGCCGACGCCGACATCTGGCGGGAGGAATGCGCGGCCCTCGCGCCCGCCCTCGCCCTGCCGCTGCCGGGCTACGGCGACGCCCCGCGGCTCGCGGAGCCCTCCGTCGCCGCCTACGCCCGGGCCGTGCGGGACCGCCTCGCCGCCGCCGGCCCGGACCGTGTCGTGGCGGTAGGTCATTCCCTGGGCGGCATGGTGGCGCTGGAACTCGCCCTGCTCGCCCCCGAACGGGTGGCGGCGCTGGTGCTGGTGGCGGCCCCCGCCGCCTTCGGCTCCCGCGACGGCCGCTTCCAGCGCCGCTTTCTCGAGGAACGCCTGGCGCCGCTGGCCGCCGGCCGCACCCTCGCCGAGCTGGCCCCCGAAGCGGTGCCGGCGCTGTGCGGTCCCGCCCCCGATCCGGAGGGCGTGCGGCGGGCGGTGGCGGCCATGGCACGGGTGCCCGAGGCCGCCTATCGCGACGCCCTCGCCGCCCTCGCCGGCTTCGACCGCCGCGACGCCCTCCCCCGTCTGACGCAGCCGGTGCTGGTGGTGGCGGGTCCCCACGACCGCCGGGTGCCCCCGCGCACCCTGCGCCGGCTGGCGGCGGCGCTGCCGCGGGCGACCCTCGCGGTGGTGGAGGGTGCCGGTCATCTCGTCCCCTTCGAGCGGCCCCGGGCCTTCCGCGCCGTGCTGCGCCGCTTTCTCGCCGAGACCTTCGACGGATCCACCTGAGGGGAGGTCGTCGTGATGCCGGACCGGCCCATGTTCGATCCCGGGCTCTGGGGGCTCACGCCCAGGGAGGCGGAGCTCGCCGCCCTCTGCCGCCGTCTCGGTCGCGAGCGCTTCGCCCCGCGGGCGGCCCGCTACGACCGCGAGGCGCGCTTTCCCACCGAGAACTACCGCGACCTGCGCGCGGCGGGGCTGCTCGCCATCTGCGTCCCCGAACGCTACGGCGGTCTCGGTGCCGACTATCGCGCCTACATGATCGCCGCCGCCGAGATCGGGCGCTACTGCGGCGCCACCGCCCTCACCTTCAACATGCACGTCTGTTCCTGTCTCTGGACCGGCGATCTCGCCGACGATCTCGACATGACCCCGGAGGAGCGGGAGGGCCACGAGCGGCGGCGGCGGATTCACTACCGTCGCATCGTCGAGGAGGGGAAGATCTACGCCCAGCCCTTCTCCGAGGGTGGCCCGGCGGCGGCCGGCCTCAGGCCCTTCGAGACCACCGCCCGGCGCGTGGACGGCGGCTGGATCCTCAACGGCCGCAAGATCTTCGCCTCCCTCGCCGGCAATGCCGACTACTACGGGGTCCTCTGCACCGAGGTGCGCGGCGACGGCACCCCCAGCCGCCGCGACACCCTCTATCTGGCGGTGGCCGCCGACGCGCCCGGGGTGCGGGTCGAGGGGGAATGGGACCCGCTGGGCATGCGCGCCACCGTCTCCCGTGACCTCCACTTCACGGACGTCTTCGTGCCGGAGGAAGAAGCGCTGATGCCGCCCGGCGTCTACCACCGGGCGGTCCTGTCCTGGCCCCACATGTTCCTGACCCTCACCCCCACCTATCTGGGCCTCGCCCAGGTCGCCTACGACTTCACCGTCGCCTATCTGCGCGGCGAGGCGGAGGGGATGCCGCCGGTCCGCCGGCGCATGTACCCCACCAAGCAGCTCGCCGTGGCCCAGATGCACGTCATGCTGGAACAGGCCAAGGCCCTCTGGTTCCGCGCCGTCTCCGAGGCCCGCCGCGACCCGCCCAAGGAGGCGGTGATGCGCGCCTGGGCGGCCCAGTACACCGTCATGGAGACCGCCAACGAACTGGCCCGGCTCGCCATCCGCACCTGCGGCGGTCAGGCCATGCTGGAGAAGTTCCCCCTCGCCCGCATCTACCGCGACTCCCGCTGCGGCTCGCTGATGCTGCCCTGGACGGCGGAGATCTGCCTGGACCGGCTCGGCCGCGCCGCCCTCTACGAGGAGGGCGAGACGGACGACTGAACCGGCGGCGGGCCGGTTGACGGGACCCACCCGCCCGGCAGGATGGCGGCGGCCCGCCCGGAGTCCCTCTCCGTGCTGGACGATCTCAGGGTCGCCGCCATCTTCCTCACCCGCCTGCCGCTCCGTCCCCGTCGCCCCATCGGCCTCGCCGATCTCGCCGCTTCCGTCCACATGTTCCCGGTGGTGGGGCTGCTGCTGGGCCTCGCCGCCGCGTTCGTCACCCTGCTCGCCGGCCTCTGGGGCGTGGCGCCCGTTCCCACCGCGCTTCTCGGCCTCGCCACCCTGGTGGTGTCGACCGGTGCCCTCCACGAGGACGGACTCGCCGACACCGCCGATGCCCTCGGCGTCGGCGAGGACCGCGAGCGGGCGCTCGCCGTCATGCGCGATGCCCGCATCGGCGCCTGGGGCGCCACCGCCCTCACCCTCTCGCTGCTGCTGCGCGGCAGTGCCCTCGCCGCCCTCCCCGATCCCGCCGCCCTCGCCGCCACGCTGGTGGCCGCCGCCGCCGTCTCCCGCGCTGCCATGCCGGTGGTGATGCACCTGCAGCCCAGCGCGCGGGCGAGCGGGCTGGCCGCCGGTGCCGGTCGACCCGAGCGCGAGCGGGTCATCACCGGCCTCGCCGTGGCGGCGGTGGCGGCGCTGGCGCTTTTGCCCCTGGGCACCGCCCTGGGATCCCTACTCGCCGCCGCCCTGGCCGCCGCGGGCGTGGCCACCTTCCTGGGCCGCCGTTTCGGCGGCTGTACCGGCGATACGCTGGGGGCGGTGCAGCAGGTGACGGAGATCGCCTTCCTGCTGGCGGCGAGCGCGCGCTGACGCCGCTTGCCGCGGCCGGCGCCGCCGTCCATATCGGCGGCGAGGACAGCGGTCCGCAGCGGCGAATCTCCCATGGTGGCCCCCTTCCGCATCGACCGGCGCCGCACGCGCGCCGTCCGGGTCGGTCACGTGGTGATCGGCGGCGGTGCGCCGGTGGTGGTGCAGAGCATGACCGACACCGACACCGCCGACGTGGCGGCGACGGTGCGCCAGATCCGGGAGCTCGCCGAGGCGGGCTCGGAGATCGTGCGCGTCACCGTGCCCACCCTCGAGGCCGCCCGCGCCGTGCCGCGCATCCGCGAGCGACTGGAGGCGGAGGGGCTCCGTGTGCCGCTCGTGGGCGACTTCCACTTCAACGGCGACCGGCTGCTGGCGGAGGTGCCGGAGCTGGCGCCGGCGCTCGACAAGCTGCGCATCAATCCGGGCACCATCGGCCCCGGCGAGCGCCGCGACCGCCGCTTCGAGGCCATGATCGAGGCGGCGCTGCGCCACGACCGGCCGGTGCGTATCGGCGTCAACTGGGGCAGCCTCGACCGCACCCTGGCCGCCCGTCTCATGGACGAGAACGCCCGCCGCCCCGAGCCGTGGCCGGCGGAGGCGGTGCTGCGGGAGGCGCTGGTGCGCTCGGCGCTGGAGAGCGCCGCCCGGGCCGAGGAACTGGGCCTGCCGGGCGACCGCATCGTGCTCTCGGCCAAGGTCTCGCGCGTGCCCGATCTGGTGGTGGTCTACCGCGAGCTCGCCCGCCGCGCCGACTATCCGCTGCACCTGGGTCTCACCGAGGCCGGCATGGGCACGCCCGGCATCGTCGCCAGCGCCGCCGCCCTTGCCCTGCTGCTGGCCGAGGGCATCGGCGATACCGTCCGCGTCTCCCTCACCCCGGCGCCCGGCGCGGCGCGCAGCGAGGAGGTGCGAGTCTGCCGCGAGGTGCTGCAGGCGCTGGGTCTGCGCCGCTTCGCGCCGAGCGTCTCCGCCTGCCCCGGCTGCGGCCGCACCACCAGCGACGGCTTCCGCCGCCTCGCCGCCGAGATCCGCGACTGGCTCGAGCGCCGCATGCCGGAATGGCGGGCCCGCTATCCCGGGGCCGAGACCCTGCGGGTGGCGGTGATGGGCTGCGTCGTCAACGGACCCGGCGAGAGCCGCCACGCCGACGTGGGCATCAGCCTGCCCGGCAAGGGCGAGCGGCCGGTGGCGCCCGTCTACGTGGACGGCGAGAAGGTGGCGACGTTGCGGGGCGAGACCCTGGCCGAGGACTTCAAGCGCATCGTCGAGGCCTATGTGGCCCGCCGTTTCGGCGGTGCGCGGGCGGCGGAGTGAGCCATGGCGCCCAGGCTGCAGCCGGTCCGGGGCACGCGCGATCTCGTCGGCGAGGAGCTGCGCCGCCACCGCCACGTGGTGGAGACCGGTCGCCATCTGGCCCTGCGCTACGGCTTCGAGGAGATCGCCACGCCCATCTTCGAGTTCACCGAGGTGTTCGCCCGCACCCTCGGCGAGGCCTCGGACGTGGTCACCAAGGAGATGTACACCTTCGCCGACCGCGGCGGCGACAGCCTCACCCTGCGCCCCGAGGGGACGGCGGCGGTGGTGCGGGCGGCCATCTCCGGCGGCCTGCTGCGGGCTCCGCCCCTCAAGCTGTTCTATCAGGGGCCCATGTTCCGTTACGAGCGGCCGCAGAAGGGGCGGCTGCGCCAGTTCCACCAGATCGGCGTGGAGATCCTGGGCGCCGGCGAGCCCGCCGCCGACGTGGAGGCCATCGTCCTCGGCCGCCACCTGCTGGAGGAGCTGGGGGTGGCGGCACGCACCCGGCTCCACCTCAACACCCTCGGCGATCCCGAGAGCCGCGCCCGCTACCGCGAGGCGCTGGTGGCCCATCTCGAGGCCCACCGCCATCGCCTCTCCGCCGACAGCCTCCGCCGGCTGGAGCGCAATCCGCTGCGCGTGCTCGATTCGAAGGATCCCGGGGACCGCGAGGTGGTGGCCACCGCGCCGGTGCTGGTGGACTTCCTCTCCGCCGGGAGCCGCGCCTTCTACGCCGAGGTCCGGGCGCGCCTCGCCGATCTCGGCGTGCCCTTCGTGGAGGATCCGCATCTGGTGCGCGGCCTCGACTACTACACCCACACCACCTTCGAGTTCCTCACGGAGGAGCTGGGCGCCCAGGGGGCGGTGGTGGCCGGCGGCCGCTACGACGGGCTGGTGCGGCAGATGGGCGGGCCCGATTTGCCCGGCGTGGGCTGGGCCGCCGGCGTGGAGCGGCTGGCCATGCTCCTCTCCACCTCGCCGCCCCCGCCCCGACCCACCGCCCTGGTGCCCATCGGCGAGGCGGCGGAGCGGGAGGCCTGGCGCCTCGCCCTCGCCCTGCGGCGGGCCGGTTTCGTGGTCGATCTCGCCTATCGTGGCGGACCCAGGCCCCGTATGAAGCGCGCCGATCGTCTCGGCTGCCGCTTCGCCCTCTTCCTCGGCGAGGAGGAGCTGGCGGCGGGGACGGTGAAGCTGCGCGATCTCGATTCCGGCGCGGAGACGGCGCTGCCCCGCGCGCGTCTTTCCGCCGAACTGGAGCGGCTGGGCGCGGCCCGGATCCGGTCATGAGCGGCGCGGTGCAACGCGGCGAGGATCGGCTGCGCGCCCTGGTGGAACGCCTGCGGGCGCGGCGGGCCGAGCTGGAGGCGGAGATGGCCGCCGCCCCGCCCGCACGCTACGGCGAGCTCGCCCGCGCCTATGCCGAACTGGAGCCGGTGGTGGCGCGTGCCGAGCGCTGGCGGCGGCTCGTCGACGAGCGCGCGGAACTGCGGGCGATGCTGGAGGATCCGGCGCTGGATGCGGAGATGCGCGAGCTGGCGCGGGAGGAGCTGGCCCGCGTGGAGCGCGAGCTGCCGGAGGCGGAGCGGGAGCTGCGTCTCGCCCTGCTGCCCCGCGACGAGGCCTGGGAGCGCAACGCCATCCTCGAGATCCGTGCCGGCACCGGCGGCGAGGAGGCGGCCCTGTTCGCCGCCGATCTGCTGCGCATGTACGAGCGCTTCGCCCAGCACCGCGGCTGGCGCTTCGAACGCCTCCACCTGCAGGAGAGCGAACTCGGCGGCGTGCGCGAGGCCATCGCCCGGGTGGTGGGACGCGGCGCCTACGGGACCCTCCGCTTCGAGGCCGGCGTCCACCGCGTCCAGCGCATCCCCGTCACCGAGTCCGGCGGCCGCATCCACACCTCCACCGCCACCGTGGCGGTGCTGCCGGAGGCGGAGGCGCGCGACGTGGTCCTCGACGAGAAGGATCTGCGCATCGAGACCTTCCGTGCCTCCGGCGCCGGCGGCCAGCACGTCAACCGCACCGAGAGCGCCGTGCGCATCACCCACATTCCCACCGGCCTCAGCGTCACCATCCGCGACGAACGCTCCCAGCACCGCAACCGTGCCCGGGCGCTCGCCGTCCTCCGCGCCCGCCTCTACGAGCGGGAACGGCAGCGGCGCCACGAGGGCGAGGCGGCGGAGCGGCGCCGCCAGATCGGCACCGGCGACCGTTCGGAGCGCATCCGCACCTACAACTTCCCGCAGAACCGAGTGACCGACCACCGCATCGGCCTCACCCTCCACGACCTCGGGGGCGTGCTGGCGGGCGAGGCGCTGGAGCGGATCGTCGAGGCCCTGCAGGCCGAGGACCGGGCCCGCCGGCTGGCCGAGGATGCCGCCTGAGACGGTGCGTGAACTGCTGGAGCGGGCGAGCCGGGAACTCGCCGCCGCGGGCGTGCCGGAACCAGGGCGCGAGGCCCGCCTACTGCTCGAGCGGATCGCCGGCATCCCGCGCACGCGTCAGCTCACCGAGCCGGATGCCGAGGTGCCCCCCGCGGATGCGGCCCGCTTCCGGCAGGCGGTGGCGCGGCGCGCCGCCCGCGAACCCTTCGCCTACATCGTCGGCCGCCGCGAGTTCTACGGCCTCGAACTGGTGGTCGGGCCGGCGGTGCTGGTGCCGCGGCCGGAGACGGAGCTGCTGGTGGATCTGGCCCTCGCCCGCCTCGCGCCGCGCCGCGCCCGGCCGCTGCGCGTGCTCGACATCGCCACCGGCTCGGGATGCATCCTCGTGGCCCTCCTGGTCCACCTGCCCCGGGCCTTCGGCGTCGGCACCGACCTCTCGCTGCCGGCGCTCCGGGTGGCCGACGCCAATCTCCGCCGCCACGCCCTGCGGACGCGCGCCGGCCTCGTCTGCACCCGCTGGGCCGAGGCGGTGACGGGACCGCTGGATCTGGTGGTGAGCAATCCGCCCTACGTGGCCACGGCGGAGATGGCGGGGCTGCCGCCGGAGGTACGGCACGAACCGCGCCTCGCTCTCGAGGCCGGGCCGGAGGGGCTCGCCGCCTATCTCGCCATCGTCCCCCACCTGCGCCGGCTGCTGGCTCCGGACGGCCTGGCGCTGCTGGAGATCGGCGCCGGCCGCGGCGGCGCGGTGGCGGGCCTCGCCCGCGCCCACGGGCTCGAAGTCCTGGAGATCCGTCCGGACCTCGCCGGCGTGCCGCGGGTGGTGGTGCTGCGGCGGGCGGAGCGTCGTTAACGGGCCGTTAACCCTCGCGTGGCAGGATGGCGGTGGACGCGAGGCCGGGTCGTGCCGGCCGCAGCGCGAGGGGACCCGAGGTGAGCCGGATCGGACCGTCGGAAGAGAACCGTTTCCTCGATCTCGCGGTGGACCGTGCCCTCTCGCCGGTGCCGCTGCGCGAGCTGGTGCTGGAGGCGGCGACGGTGCTGGAGATCGCGCCGCGTTCGGCCGGCCGGCTCGCCGCCGCCCTCGGCGAGCTGCTGGGACGGGCCCACCGCGAGGGACTCACGGGCCGGCTGTCGCTGCACGCCGCCTCCGGCCGCGGCGACCGCTGGCTTTTGGCCCGTCTCCGCCTCGCCGAACCGGCGGAGGCGGGAGCGGTGGCGATGCCGGCGCTGCCGCTGCAGGGGCTCGATCTCTGTACGTGGCGGGAGCGCCGCCCGGCGCTGGAGGCGACCCTCGGCGTCCGCCGGCGGCGGGCGGCCCCGGTGGATGCGGCCCTGATCTCCGCCCTGCGCGCCCGCTTCGCCGCCCGTCTCGGCGGGGGGATGCCGCTGCGGGCGGTGGAGGACGGGCCGGTCCGCGGCCGCCGCAGCGACCGCAACCGGCTGGAGCTCGTCCTCGAGACGGCGCTGGAGGAGCTGCGCCGGGGCGGCCCGCCCTTCTGCCTCGCCCTCTTCGCCGCCGACCCCCTCACCGGCGATGGCCGCGCCGCCGATGCCCGCCTGCGCCGCCGGGCCGAGCGCGCGATCCTGCGGGCGCTGCCGGCATGGCTGGCGGCGGGGGATCGCATCGAGGGTTTCCGCGGCCGCGTCCACGCCGTGCGGATGACGGCCACCGAACTGGAGGAGGCGCTGGCGCGGGCGCGGCGCTGGAGTGTGCTGTTGCGGGCCCTGCCCCTCGGCCCGGGGACGCGGGCGGCGGCGTGTTTCGGCGTGGCCCGCGCCTTCGCCGACGACACCGCCGCCTCGCTCCTGCAGCGGGCGTCCCGCGCGCTGGTGCGGGCCCGCCAGCGCGGTCCGGGGCGGGTGGAGGCCGGCCGCGGCGACGAGGAACGCCTCGCCCGCCTGCGGGCGGAGACGGTCCCAGCCGGCGGCCGCGGGGCGTGAGGGACGGAACCCGGACGACGGAGCCCGGAAGGCGGAGAAAGGGGTGTGGATGACGGACGGGGTCTCCGACGTGCCGCGGACGGTTGCCCCCCGTGAGATGGCAGCCCGTGCCGCGATGGCCTTTCCCTCGCCCCTGCGGGCGCCCCCGCCGGCGTGAGGCGCCCGCATCGGTGGAGGCCGGGCCGCCTGGTCCGGCCGGACGGATCCCGGCGTTCCCGGAGCGCGCCCATCGGCCCGCCGTCTCCCAGCGGACCCGGCGGAAGCGACGGACTCCCATGGCCGGTGTCGGGCGTGCACGGGCGCCGGGTCGACCGCGGGCGGTGGCCGACGGCGACGGCTCCGTCCGATGCCGACGCGGCCCGTGCGGGACCGGCGCCGGGGACCGCGGCGCCCCCGGCTTCCGACCGGCCGGAGGGACCGGCGGGGGAAGGATCGCGCGCTCCGCCCCGGCGCGGGATCGAGATGGAAAGGCGGGGCCCGTCCCGCGTGTCCGATGCCGGGGGGCGATTCGCTGGGGAGGATGTTCGCCCGGCCCGGGCCCTCGCGCCGCGGGCGGCAGTGCGGCCCGGCTCCGGGCCGGCTCTGGTCTCTCCGTCCGGGCGGGAACGGTGGGACCGGCCGCCCGCGGGGACCGCGCACTCTCTGGATTCCCGCGCCCCCGCGCTCGCCGCCCGGCCGGAGGGCCGCACCGCCCCGTCCGTGGCCGACGGATCCCGGCACGGGCCGGCTCGGGAGGCCGGATCGTCTCGTCTCCCGCGGCCTGCCCACGGCGCCGTCTCCGCCGCTGCCCGACGTGGGACCTTCCGCGGTGTATCGGATACCCGCCCCGTCGACCGCGACCGCGCGGGCGTGAGCTCCCGCGCTCCGGCGGTGCCCGCGGCCGCCCCCGATGGGGTCCGCCGGGAGGGCAGGGGCGCGGGGACACGGGACGGTGGCGCCGGTGGTCGGGCGCCGGGGCGGAACGACGTGGGCCCGTGGAGGGATCGAGACCTCGCGACGAACCGGCCCCGCTCCGGATCCGCCGCGACTCCGGCCAGTTGTCCCGACGCGGAAGTCGGGTCCGGGACGCTCGCATGGAGCGTCCCGGGTCGTTGGCCGCGATGAAGGCGGTGCCGGGCGGTGGCGCGCGGAATGGGGCCGGTCCCCCGCCTCACCACGTCTCGAGGTCGAGGGAGAGGCGTTCCGGCGCCAGCGGTCGGAAGCGGCCGTCGGCGAAGGCCACGTGCACCGGATGGTGGCGGTAGGTGTCGATCACCGCCGGTGCGGCGAAGCGGACGACCCAGCCGAAGGGATAGTCGTCGCGCCCGGCGATGCGGCGACCGTGGAACACCTCCCGCACCCCGGGCACCTCCGCGAGGCGGCGGCGACCCTCGTCGGCCATGGCGGCGAGCTCCGCCTCGGCGATCCCCGGTCGCGGGCGGTAGAGCACCAGATGCATCACCTCCCGCCAGGGACGGCAGGCGGCCAGCGCCTCCGCCGCGCGGCCGGCCGCCCCGAACATGCGGCAGGCCCGCTCCGTTTCGGTGGCGATGGCCTCGCGCACCTCGCGGTGGAGGACGAGCCAGCCGGCTTCCGCCTCCGCCGCCCGTTCCCGCACCGTCGCCGCGGCGGCGTCGGCCAGGGCGGTGAAATAGTTGATCTTGGCCACTCCCCGCTCGGCCAGGGCCCGATACTGTTCCGGGGCGAGACCGGTGCCGCCGTGGATCACCAGCGGAATGCCGAGGGCGCGGTCGATGGCGGCGAGGCGGTCGAGGTCGAGCCGTGGCGTCCCCCGCAGCCGTCCGTGCACCGTGCCCACGGACACGGCGAGGAAGTCGACGCCGGTGGCCTCCACGAAGCGCCGCGCCTCGTCCGGCTCGGTGTAGCGGATCTCTCCCGGATGGAGTTCCGCGTCCTCGCCCTCGACCCCCGCCACGTAGCCGAGCTCGCCCTCCACCGGCACGCCGCAGGCGTGGGCCAGCTCCACCGCCGCCCGGGTGTGGGCGACATTGTCGGCGAAGGGCAGATGGGAGGCGTCCAGCATGACGCCGTTGCAGCCGTGGGCGATGCCCCGCCGGACCGCCTCGAGGTCGGTGCCGTGATCGAGATGGATGGCCACCGGTAGCGGGCTGCGGCGGGCGGCCACGACGCAGGCGGCGAGCGCCAGTTCCGGGTCGAAGTGGCGGAAGTGGGACTCGGCGACGCTCAGGATCAGGGGCGCCGCCGCCCTTTCGGCTCCGCGCAGGATTCCCTCGAGGAACTCGAGGCCCACCAGATCGAAGGCGCCCACGGCGTAGCGGTGCCGGCGCGCGTGGGCGAGCAGGTCGCGCATGTCGACGAGCGGCACGGTCTCCTCCTTGGCGGCCCCGGTCGCGAGGAGAGCACGGCCTGCGCCCACCGTCACCGCCCGAACGGGTGGCGGGCTGCGTCTTCCTCCGAGGGTTCCGATCCGAGGCGGATGTCCCCGACGGCGGGCCCCTGCTGGGGCGGAATCGCTCGCAGGGGGCGCCCAGGTCCGCGGCGCCGCGCCGCCTCGACGCCTTCTTCATCAGGGCAAGTGGCTAGAG
>Ga0256839_1000092_pt1 | contig 118390 bp, 111 predicted proteins | sample 354166metaG_FD_185968 | JGI IMG/M metagenome (GOLD analysis project Ga0256839, IMG submission 185968) | Hydrothermal vent microbial communities from Mid Atlantic Ridge, Atlantic Ocean - 354-166 | ecosystem: Environmental > Aquatic > Marine > Hydrothermal vents | place: Atlantic Ocean: Mid...
GCGGAGACCTCTTTTGATCTGCTCTTTCGAACACAAGAGGACACGGGCTGGGGCGGGAAGTACGAGCGCCTTGAACTCCAAGGGCCCCGCGGTCGGGTCCTTTTGCACCTCCTCTCGTTCCGCCCTGAAGGGTTGGGTCTGCGGGCCGAGGTCGCGATCCCCCGCGGGGGGATCGGGACGCGCGCGGGCGTTCTCAATCTTACCCGAGGGGCGGAGGCCCTCGTCGGGATCAACGCGAACTACTTCGACCCCCAAACGGGCCTTCCCATCGGGTTTTTGCTGAAAGACGTAAGGCCCTTGGGCACGCCCTACGGGAGGCGGGCCACCTTGGGGATCGAGCTCGGGGGGATCTTACGCTTCCTCAACCCGCAGATCGCATTGCGCGTACGCACCCACCAGGGGAGGATCCCGCTGGACGGGGTGAACCGCCCCGCGCTTCCGGACGGGCTTGTGGCGCGTACGCCCGAGTATCGCGGGCCGCTCGGGAGCTGGAAGGACGCGCGGGTGCTGGCGCTGCGGGACGACCACGTCGTCTGGGTGGGGACGGGGACACAGGCCCTCGCCCGTGCAGGCTCCTTCCGGGAGGAGACGCTCTTGGTCGCGCAGGGGGCGGCCCGGGCCCGCGTCTCCGGGCTGATCCCCGGCGACCCCGCCCGCGTCGACTTCGCGCTCACCCCCGACGTCTTGTTGTTGCGGGATGCCCTCCAGGCCGGACCTCGATTGCTTCGGGAGGGCCGGATCGCCCTTGAGCCCTGGGAGGATTTCTCGGCGGAGCTGATCGAGAGCCCCGCGGCCCGCAGCGCGATCGCCCTTCGGGAGGACGGGACCCTCCTCTTGGTGGTGGTCACCCGGGGGAACGGATCCGTGGGGATGAGCCTCCCGGAGCTGGCCGACTTCCTCCGCTCGCAAGGGGCGGTCGAAGCGATGGCCTTCGACGGGGGCGGCTCCAGCTCGCTCGCCTTCTGGGACGGCGTCCGCGCCCGCTGGAGGTCGCTGGGGAGCACGACGGAGGTCCCCGTAGCCCTCGTCTTCCGGCCCCTCCCGCGCTAAGCTCCCGCCGTGCTCCAAGGGGGACGGCTCCTGCAAAGCGCTCTGGTCATCGCCGCGGCGACGGCCCTAAGCCGCCTGCTCGGCTTGGCCCGTGAGGTCGCCATCGCAAACCGCTTCGGCGCGGGCGCGGAGTACGACGCCTTCGTCGTCGCCTTCCTGCTGCCCCACATGCTGCGGATGCTCCTGGCCGAGGGGGCGCTCAGCACCGCGTTCGTCCCCCTGCTCACGGAGCGGTTGCAAAGGGGCAGGAGATGGGCCGAGCGCTTCGCCTCCAACGTGCTCACCGTCGCGCTCTTTGCGCTCCCCTTGGTCGTCGTCGCGGGCATCCTCTCGGCCCCCTACTACGTCCCCTTCCTGGCCGACGGCTTTTCCGCGCCGAAGCAGGCGCTCACGGTGCGCTTGGTGGGGATCACGTTTCCGTTTCTGGGGCTCATCGGGCTGGCCGCGGTGGTGATGGGGCTTCTGCTGGCCCACGAGCGCTTCCTCGCCCCGGCGCTTGCGCCCGTCTTCTTCAACGTGGGGCTCATCGTCGGGGCCCTGTGGCTCGCGCCCCATTTCAACCCCCCGGTGCTGGGGCTCGCCTGGGGGGTCCTCCTGGGCGGGATGATGCAGCTCCTCTTCCAGATCCCCTTTCTGCGGGGGATCTTTCGCTACCGGCCCCTCCTCGATTGGGGCGATGAGGGCCTCCGGCGGCTGGCGCTGCTCATGCTCCCCACGGTCGCGGGGCTCGTCGTCGTGGAGCTCAACCTCTTGGTGGACAACAAGCTTGCCTCCCGGCTGGGGGACGGGAGCATCGCCTCGCTGCAGTACGCCATCCGCCTCTTTCAGCTGCCCTTGGGACTGTTCGCCGTCGCGCTGGGGACGGCGCTCCTGCCGCAGCTCAGCCGCCACGCCGCCGCCCAAGACCCGAGGGCCTTCGGGGAGGACCTGCGCCGGGGGTTGAGGCTGGCGGCGTTCGTCCTCCTCCCGGCGGCGGTGGGGCTGATCGTGCTGGGAGAGCCCGTGATCGCCCTGCTCTTCGAGCACGGGCGCTTCACGCCCGAGGACACGGCCCGCACCCTCTACGTGCTCCGATTCCTGGCCCTGGGGCTCCTGGGATACGGCGCGACCCATCTGCTCACGCGGGCTTTCTACGCGCTTCAGGACACGCGCACGCCCGTAGTCGCCAGCGCGGTGGGCGTGGGAGTCAACATCGCGTTCGACCTGTTGCTCATAGGCCCCTTGGGAGTGGGGGGCTTGGCGTTGGCGACGGCGCTCGCCGGGTTCGCCCAAGCCGCGGTGCTCGCGGTCCGACTCCGGCGCCGACTGCGGGAGCCCCTCTGGGCCCCCATCGTCCCGGAGGGGGCGAAGATGGCCCTCGGCGCGCTCGTGATGGGGGGGATCGTCGGGGCCCTGGACGGGGGGCTTGCCCGACTCCACGCGGCGGAATGGACCCGCGTGGGGCTGGCCGTCCCGGTCGGGATAGCGAGCTACGGGGCGTTCGCGCTGCGGGCGAGGCTCCTGCCCGCCTCCCTTTGGGGGACCCGCAGAGGGAGTCGAGGGCCGAAAGGGGCTAACGACTAGGAAGCCGTCGCGCTGAGGTGTTTCTCCAAATGCTGCAGGAGCTGGGCTTTGGGCATAAAGCCCACCAGGCGCTCGACCTCCTGGCCGTTTCGGAACAGGATCAGGGTGGGGATGCTCTGCACCCCGAATTTTGAACTGAGCTGCTCGTTCTGGTCCACGTCGAGCTTGGCCACCTTGAGGCGCCCGGAAAGCTCTTGGGCCAGCTCCTCCACGATGGGGGCCAGCGCCCGGCAGGGGCCGCACCAGTCGGCGTAGAAGTCGACCAGCACCGGGACGTCCGAATGCAAAACCTCTTTTTCGAAGTTCACCTCGTTTACCTGTACAACAGAGCTCATGACCTACCCCCTTGATCTCGTTCGATGCGGAATCCGTCGTCGCAGGGAGCACTGTACAAGACGAAGAAGGCCTCTGCAAGCGTTCGCCGTTGGCGCTTCGTAGCCCTTGGAGTACAATCCCTCCGAGGGAGGCCCGAGCGATGGCGGACCCCACCGAGTGGGAGATCGACGAGAAGCTCAAGGAGCTGGGGATCGTGGAGGACGCGCCCGCCCCCGCCCCTACCCCCTCCCCTTCGTCGCGGGAGGAGCCGACCGAAGGCCGAGTACTCAAGCTCGATCCCGACGAGATCGGGCGGGTGGCCATCCGCGAGGAGCTCTTCGTCAGCACCGACGAGCACCGCATCGAGGTCTACATCCCTGAGGAGCGGCGGGACGAGGTGGCCGTGGGGCAGTACGTGGTCATCCCGCTAGGGTATCGGGAGGAACTGCTCTTCGCTTATATAGAGAAGCTCTCGTATCTCAAGAGGGACGCCGTGGACGACATGAGCGAGGTCCACGTGCTGTTGGGGGCCGACCGCGTCGGCGAGGACGAGTACATCGAGCTGGCGACCCTCGAGCCCCTCTCGCTCATCACCCCCGACGGGAAGTCCGTGGAGGTGCGCTACATCCCGAAGCCCAACTCGCGCGTGCGGCGGGTCCGCAGCAAGGACGAGGTGATCACGGGGCTCGACCTCCCGGAGCGCGGGCTCTTCCTGGGGTGGGTGGCCGTAAACGGCGAGCCGATCACCTTTCAGGGGGATCTCAAGGTGCCCTACTACCTCATCAACGACGCGGAGAAGACGGGCGATCCCCTGATCTTCACCCACGTCTTGATCGCAGGCATGAGCGGGCGGGGCAAGACCCACGTCGCCAAGAACTTCCTGCGGCAGGTGGTGGGATCCGAGTATCTGTTGGAACGCCGCGGCGGGGAGGTACGCAAGCCCTGCATTGTGATCATCGACCCGGACGACGAGTACTGGGGCCTGCGGGACGACCCCATGACCTCTCCTCCCGCCCAGGACCGGGAGGAACTGCTGGGGGTAGGAGGACAGTACGGCGGGATCGGCGATAAACTCACGGTCTTCGCCGCGGTGGAGCGGGGGCACCGCTACCGCGGCTGCGACGCGTACACCGAGTTTACGATCCCCTTCGAACTGGTGCGCGACTTCCCTTACTTGATCGCGGGCGGGGAGCTGAACGAAACCCAATACGTCGCGCTGGAGCGTTTGGTGCGCGACTTCTTCCGGCGGACGCCCGAGAAGGACTGGACGTACCAGCAATTCCAGCGCTTCCTCGAGGACGACGGGGAGATGCAGCCCTATCTCCAGAGCGGAGCCGTCCACGAGGCCACGCTGGGCGCGATCCGCCGCCGCGTGCTGCGGGGTCCCTTCGAGGGGATCTTCGACCAGGGGGCCAACCCGCTCACCCAACTGTACGAGGCCGTCTTCCGCGAGGACGGCGTGAGCGTCTTCCCCACCAACCACCTAAGTGCCGAGGGGGAGCGCGTGGTGGTGCTGGCGATTTTGTCCATGATCGCGGACGCCAAGACCAAGGCCGTGGGCACCGAATGGGGGCGGCGGATCGCCCGCTATCCCCTGATCTTAGCCGTGGACGAGGCGCACAACTTCCTGACGAGGGCGGAGACCCAGCAGGCGCGCGCGATCGTGCAGAAGTTCGTCGCCGCGGCCAAGCAGGGGCGCAAGAACCGCCTGGGGCTGGTGCTGATCACCCAGAACCCCCAAGACGTCCACGACGAGGTGCTCTCCCAGATCAGCACCCGGATTCTATTGGGGATGGAGCAGGCGATGGCCGAGCGGGCCGGGGCCCCCAAGCACTTCCAGCGCGCGCTCCCCTACTTCGAGAAGGGGCGCATGGTCGTCCACTCGCCGGACAACTCGAAGCCCCTCGAGGTTCGGGGATTAGAGTTCTGCGTCGTCCGCCACGGGAGATGAGCCGGACCCAGTACACAATCGGGATCGACGTCGGGGGCACCCGCACCCGGGTGGGGCTCTGCGATGCCGAGGGGAGCCTGATAGCGCAGCGCAAGCTCCGCACGCTCCCGGAGCCCGAGGCGATGCTCCCCCAGATCGTGGGGGCGATCCAAGAGTGTTTGGGAGAGCAGGGCGTAAGTTGGGACGACTTGGTGGGAATCGGCCTCTCCGTGGCGGGAACCGTTCACGTGGGGACGGAGCGCGTGGGGAAGGCCCCCAATCTCCCCCAATGGGAGGGCTTCGCGCCCGGGGAGGCCCTTCAAGCACTTCTCCGAGATCAGGGTGTGAGGGACGATCTGCCCGTGGTGGTGGACAACGACGCGAACGCGGCGGCCTGGGGGATCGCCCGCTGGGAAGCTCCTCAGCTCGAGAACCTCGTGTACGTCACCATCAGCACGGGGATCGGGGGCGGGATCGTCATCGGGCGGAAGCTCTATCACGGGGGCGGGGGGAGCGCCGCGGAGGTGGGGCACATGATCCTTAAGCCGGGCGGACCCCGCTGCCCATGCGGAAAGCTCGGCTGCTGGGAGGCCCTCGCCTCCGGGACGGCCATCGCCCGAGAAGGCCGCGCCCGCTTAGGGGACCCTCAGATCACGACCCCGCAGGTCTTCCAGCTTGCTCATGAGGGCAATCGAGAAGCCCAGAAGATCCTCGACGAGGTGGCCGAGTATTTGGGCCTCGGCTTCGCCAACTTGACGGAGCTCCTCGACCCGGAGACGATCTTCTTAGGCGGAGGGGTCATGAACGAGTGGGAGCAGCTTCAGACCCCGGCGTTAGCCTCCTACGGGCGAAACGCCCGCTGGCGGGTCCCGATCCGGAGCACCCGGCTGGGGGACGAGGTCGGGTTGTTAGGGGCCGCGGCCCTCGTGGGGGATCGAGACTGACCTCTCAGAAAGGAGCCGAGCGATGCCGTTCGGAGACGGAGCGCAGCTTCGGGACGTCTATCGGCGCATGAAACGGGAAGGCTACGCCTTCATCGCGAGCAACGTCGCCGAGCCCAACGTGCTCTTGGGGCTCTTGGAGGGCGCGGAGGCCTCCCGAGCCGACCTGCTGGTGCAAATCAGCTACGGGGCCATGGGGTTTGCGGGAGCCGGGGACGCCTGGGCCGGACTTCGGGCCCTCTCGTCGTACCTTCGGGCGGTGAGCGAGTGCTACTCCATCGGGATCTTCCTCAACCTCGACCACCAGCAGGAAAAACACCTTGACCTCGTCGAGAGGGCGATCGCTGCCCGGATTCCCAGCTCGATCATGATCGACGCCTCCCACGAGCCCTTCGAGCGCAACGTCGCGATCACCCGCAAGGTCGTCGAGATGGCCCACCCTCGGGGCATTCTGGTGGAGGGGGAGCTGGGGATCATCAAGGGGGCCGAGGAGGACGTCGTCTCCGACGAGGCCTTCTACACCGACCCCGACGACGCGGTGGAGTTCGTCGAGCGTACGGGGGTAGATCTGTTAGCGATCTCCATCGGGACGGAGCACGGCGTAAGCAAAGGGAGAACGCTCACGCTGCGCCTGGACCTCGCCCGGCGGGTGAACGAGGCCTTGCGGGAAGCCGGGTACGACATCCCCTTGGTGATCCACGGCTCCTCGGGCCTCTCCACGGAGCAGCTCCGCGAGCTGATCCGCTGCGGGGTCTGCAAGATCAACCGCGACACCTTCTATCAGTATTTGTACACCTGCACGGCCTACGACTTCTATCGTCAGCGACACGAGTCGATCGTGCCCCCCGAGGGCGTCCGCTTTGACCCGGAGACGTTCGAGTCCTCTAACGATTGGACCCCCGACAAGAAGGCCTTCGACCCGCGCGCCGTGGGCAAGGAGATCCAAAGAGCCGTCAAGGAAGCGCTTATGCGCTTCAACGAGGAGATCGGCAGCGCGGGCCGGAGCCTCTTCGCTTCGGGCTCGGGCTCGGGCTCGGGTTCGAGCCCGAGTTAATCCTCCGCCTCCTTGACGGCCTCCTTGAGGTCGTGGAGGGTGCGCCCCAGCCGCCCGACGACGTCGTCGAACGTCTCGTAGTCCATCTCCTCTAAAAGCCCTTCGAGCTCCTCGTGGTAGTCCATGAGGTCGTCGATGAGGGGGTTGATCTTCTCGATCAGCTCCTTCTTCGTGACGTATGCCATTCGAACATCCCTCCTCCTGCAAGTTTTACGGTAGCGAGGAAAGGGGTGCCTTGCTCTTTGAAGAAGGGTATGTCTCAAGGATTGTAGAAGAACACCCCCAAAAGGTCAAGCACAAAAGCCGATGTCGCTTGTGGGATGACGCAACGACCTATCGCTTAAAACCCTAGCTTCACGTTCAGGGAAAACGCCGTTGCGGTTGTGGTACGAGTGGGAGCGTTGGGCGATCGTCTTGCCTTCCACGCGCCCTTGAGGGTGAGCGTAAGGCCTGGGAGGGGCTCCGTGTCTACAACAAACTCAGCCTTTAGCTGACGAACGTCGCGAGCGGGATCGTCCGGGTAGTGGGTCTTGCGTATCCCTCCTGCGAGCGAGACGCTCCAGGGATCGCGGGTCCAGGTGACCGCGGCATCCCAGCGGATAAGACGCTTATCTCTCTCGGGATCTTGCGGGAAGTTCGTGATCTCATGCTCCAAGGACGCGCTCAGCACCCAGGGCTTCCACTCCCCTGCGAGCGCGAGGAGCGCCTCCCATACTCCTCGGTCGCGGTCGGGATCGTGCGGGTACCGGATCGCACGTTGGGTCAAGCGCACCTCGAGTTGTCCCCACGGCGCGGGGAGCTTGAGATCCGCCTGCAGATGCCGGAGGCGTCGCGTGAGCACGGGGGTCTCAGGGCGGTCCACGTCCGAGAGCTTTCCCCACAGCGTAAGCTCTCCCCAGCTGCCCGGAAGCGTTGCCTTGAGGGATCCTTCCCACTCCCGTCGGTTCCGAAAGGAATCTCGGGGGAAATCCTTCTGCTCATGGGCGAATGCGATTTCCACCGCCCCGGCGCTGCTTCTAGCTCCCCATTGGACTCCCAGCTTCCTCCGGATCTCGTCCCGCTCCGGATCGTTGAGGAACCACCGGACCCTGTGCTCGTAGGACACCTCTACGAGCACAGGCTCGTGGGCCGTCCTAGACCCCTCGGCTCCGGCGGCCAGAGAGAGGGCAACTCTGCGCTCGTCCTTCGAGGGAGCGTGCGGAAACGCCCGAGTCTCTTGGGTCACCGCGCCCTCCAACCGCACGTCGCCGTAGGCGAGTTCACCCTGGAGGGCGTAGGCCTGCAGGCGAACGTCCTTCCGGGGAGCATAGGGGTAGGTCACATCTCGTCCTTCAACAAGCGCTCTCCAGGAGAACGGGTCCAAGCGTAGGGACAAGCTGTACTCTTGCATGCGGTACCGACGACTGAGGTACGTCCTCTGCGTGTGGGTCTTCTGCCCCTGTTCCAGCGTTGCTCCCAGCTCGATCCCCCAGAGGGACAGATCAAACGCCGTCTTGGTGAGGACGTCGTAGAACTCATCGTTTGGACCTCGCGTATGCTCGTTTTGGAACGACTGCTCCACTGCGATTTGCCCGGAAGCCTTCGGTGTTCCTCCCCCAAGGTCCGGTACGCTCAGGGAGACGAAGCCTATAAGAAGCGCGAGGCCCCGACTGCGGATTCCCGCGCTCCCCATAGCGCCGCTTTATAGCTCTTTTATGAGATCGGGGTCAAATCGGGGAGGGGGGCCTCGGTTGCAGGCGTTAGCCCTCAAAGGGGTAGGTCAACACCGGCTGGCGGGCGGCCTTCACGTCGTCCAAGCGCCCCACGATCGTCGTGTGCGGGGCCTCCTTCAGCACCTCCGGGCTCTCCTTGGCCTCTTCGGCGATCTTGGAGAAGGCGTCCGCCAGCGCGTCCAGCTCCTCTTTCATCACGGTCTCCGTGGGCTCGATCATCAGCGCCTCCGGAACGATCAAGGGGAAGTACACGGTGGGCGGGTGGAAGCCGTAGTCGATGAGCCTCTTGGCGATGTCCACCGTGCGGACCTCGGGGTGCAGCCCCTTGCCCGAGAGCACGAACTCGTGCTTGCACAAACGATCATAGGGTAGTCGGTAGACCCCTTTGAGCTTCTCCTTGAGGTAGTTCGCGTTCAGCACGGCGGCCTCGCTCACGGCTCGTAAGCCCTCATCGCCCAACATCCGGATGTACGTGTACGCCCGGACCATCACCCCGAAGTTCCCGTAGAACGAGTGGACCCGCCCCAGCGACTTGGGGAGGTCATAGTCGAGAGAAAAGCTGCCATCGTCGCGCCGTCGCACGATGGGCACGGGCAGATAAGGCGCGAGCGCCTCGCAGACGGCCACCGGCCCCGAACCGGGCCCCCCGCCGCCGTGAGGGGTGGAGAAGGTCTTGTGCAGGTTGAAGTGCACGATGTCCACCCCGAAGTCCCCGGGACGCGCGCGGCCCAAGATGGAGTTGAGGTTCGCCCCGTCAAAGTAGCAGAAGCCCCCGACCTCGTGGACGAGCTTTGTAATCTGTAAAATGTCCTCCTCGAAGATGCCCAGCGTGTTGGGGACGGTGAGCATGATCCCGGCCACGGATCCATCCAGGTGCTCCTTGAGCTTTCGGAGGTCGACCATCCCCCGCTCGTCGGAGGGGATCTCCACGACCTCGAAGCCCGCGATGTGCGCCGAGGCCGGGTTCGTCCCGTGGGCCGAGTCGGGCAACAAGATCTTGCGGCGCTTTGGAAGCTCGCCGTGATCTTCAAAGTAGCGCTTGATGAGGAGCATCCCCACAAATTCCCCGTGGGCTCCCGCCGCGGGCTGCAGGGTGATCGCGGACAGGCCCGCGATCTTCTTGAGGAGCTCCCCCAGCTCGTACATCAGCCGCAAGATGCCCTGGGAGAGTTCCTCTCCCTGGAGGGGGTGCGCATGGGCGAACTGGGGCAGCCGGGCCACTTCCTCGTTGACCCGAGGGTTGTACTTCATGGTGCACGACCCGAGGGGATAGACGCCCGTATCCACCCCGTAGTTGACGAGCGAGAGGTCCGTGTAGTGGCGCACCAGCTCGATCTGGCTCACTTCCGGAAGCCGGGGGGCCTCCTCCTCGGAGCGGAGCAGCTCCTCGGGGATCAGCTCCTCCAGGGGCCGGGTGTCGACGTCGGGCTCCGGCAGGCGCAGTCCCCGCCGCCCCGGCCTTCCCAAATCGAAAAGGGTCCGCCCCGGCTCGAGTTCTCCCCACGTCATCGGGATCGTGTGACCTCCTTGAGCGCCTCGACAAACCCATCCAGCTCGGCGCGCGTGCGCCTCTCGGTGACGGCGATCAAAAGAGCGTTCGGGTGTCCGAAGGGCTCCAGATCGACGCCGCCCAGGAAGCCCCGCTCCCGCAGTCGGGGCAGAATCTCCCGGGGAGGGACGGGCGTCTCCACGGCAAACTCGTTAAAGAACGGCCCCTTCCATCGGCGGGGCCAGCCCAGCTCCTCTTCGATCCTGCGCGCCAGATAGTGCGCCTTCTGCGCGATCAACGCCGCAAGCTCCCTCAGCCCGCGCTTTCCCAAGAGCCCCAGGAAGAGGGTGGCCGCAAAGGCACAGAGCGCTTGGTTGGTGCAGATGTTCGAGGTGGCCTTGGCCCGACGGATGTGCTGCTCCCGGGCCTGGAGGGTCATGATGTAGCCCACCCGCCCTTGGGCGTCCGTGGTCCGCCCGGAGATCCTCCCGGGCATCCGGCGCATGTGCTCTTTTCGACAAGCGAAGAGGCCCAACAGCGGTCCCCCAAAGGCGGAAGGGTTCCCCAACACCTGCCCTTCGCCCACGACGATGTCGGCCCCGAACGCCCCCGGCGGCTTCACGATCCCCAAGGCGATGGGATGGGCGCTCACACACAAGAGCCCCTTCCCCAACGCGTCTTTGAGGTTGCGGAGGTCTTCGAGGACCCCGAAGAAGTTCGGGGTCTGCATCAGGAGACCGCCCGTCTCCTCGTCCACGTTCTCTGCGACAAATCCCTTGTCGAGCTGCCCTTGATCGTCGTAGGGAACGCTCGCCAGCTCCAAGTCTGCGGCCCAGGCGTACGTCCGGATCACCCGGCGGTAGTGGGGGTGGACGCTCTCGGCCACGAGGAACTTCCGGCGGCCCGTGAGGTTGTGGGCCATGAGCATCGCCTCGGCGAGGGCCGAGCCGCCGTCGTACATCGAGGCGTTCGCGACGTCCATGCCCGTGAGCTCGCAGACCATCGTCTGGTACTCGAACATCCAGGTGAGCGTCCCCTGTGAGGCCTCGGCCTGATAGGGCGTATAGCTCGTGAAGAACTCCGAGCGGGTCATAAAATACGAGACCACGCTGGGGATGTCGTGGTCGTAGACGCCCGCACCCAAGAACGAGACGAACCTGCGGGGATCGAGGTTCTCCTCGGCGATCTGGGTGAGGAGCCGTTTGGCCTCCAGCTCGCTGAGGGGATCAAGGCCTAGGGGCTCATAACGATCGAGGATCTCTCGAGGGATGTCTTGAAAGAGATCGTCTACGGACTGCAGGCCGACGGCCCGGAGCATCTCCTCGACGTCTTGGGGGGTGTGAGGGATGAACTCGCTCCGGCGGAGGGATCCTCCCTCACGGGTGCCCATGGCCGATCAGCCCTCACCCTCCGCTTCGCCGATGAGTCTTTCGTACTCCTCGGCGCTGAGGAGCCTCTCGAGTTCGGAGGGATCGCCCATCTCGAGGAGGGCCATCCAGCCCTTCCCGTACGGGTCTTGGTTCACGTACTCGGGATGGGATTCCAGCTCCGGGTTGACCTCCACGACTTTCCCGCTTACGGGCGCGTAGACGTCGGAGGCGGCCTTGACAGATTCTACCGTGATGATCGCCTCCCCTTGTTTTACCTCGCGGCCCACCTCGGGAAGCTCCACGTAGACGATGTCCCCCAACTCCTTTTGGGCGAAGTCGGTGATGCCCATCCGTACCCTGCCGTCTTCGACCTTGGCCCATTCGTGTTCCTTCGTGTACTTGAGCTCCTTAGGATAGGACATTCGCGCTCCCTCCGGATTGGGGTTGCCTGAGGATTATAGATCCCTAGAATTGGGGGATGCAAATGACGCACGTCAGTCTGTCCGTCTATTTCGCCCTCTTTGGGGCCGTGGGGGTCATCAGTTTCGCATCGATTCTGATCAAGCTGGCCGACGCGCCCGCCCTGATCATCGCCGCCTATCGCCTGGGGATCGCCTCCTTGATCCTGCTGCCCCTCGCCGTGACCGGGCGGAAGGGGGAGCTCCGACGGCTGGCTCCCCGGGATTGGGGGCTCTCCGTCGCGAGCGGGACGTTCTTGAGCCTGCACTTCATCGCCTGGATCGCCTCATTGCAATACACCTCCGTGGCCAGCTCGGTGGTGCTGGTGGCCACCAACCCGATCTTCGTCGGGCTCGGGACGGTCCTCTTCCTCCGCGAGCGGCTCCCTCCCCTGCTCGGGACGGCGATCCTCCTCTCCACCGCGGGGGGGATCATGATCGGGTGGGACGACTTCCGCCGGGGAGGGCAAGCGCTCTACGGGGACCTCCTGGCGCTGCTGGGGGCGATCGCCCATTCGGCCTATCTCTTGATCGGGCGTCGGGTCCGGCAGGGGACGAGCGCCTTGACCTACATCACCCTCGTGTACGGGACGGCGGCCGTTCTGACCCTTGCGGTAGCCCTCATGGCGGGCGTGCCCTGGACGGGCTACTCCCTCCGAACCTACACGATGATTGGGTTGTTGGCCCTGGGGCCGCAGCTCCTGGGGCATACGGCGTACAACTGGGCGCTGCGCTACGTGACGCCCGCGGTCGTGGCCGTGGTGATTTTAGCCGAACCCGTGGGCGCAACGGTCCTCGCCTATGCCCTTCTCGGGGAGTCCCTGACCCCGACGAAGGCCATCGGCGGCCTTCTCACGCTTCTGGGGATCTACTGGGCCGTTCGAGCCGGACGCTCTGCGCCCCGCGCCGAGGCCACAGGGTGAAATCCCTGATTCCATCGGGATTTTCCTCGAATCACCTCTTGACAATCCTCACAGATTATGCTATAGTCACCGTTTAGAAAACCGTGGCTCTGGCCCAGACGGCCCGTGGGTTGGGGGGTGGAAGCCTACTTGTGTGACCATCAGCGGGATTCGGCGGCCTATCACCCTTCCGTCTTCAGTCCGAAACTTCCATACCAAACTCCAAAGGAGGGATAAAATGGTAGACAAGGGGAGGATCTCCCGACGGACGTTCCTCAAGGGACTGGGAGTTGCCGCAGGGGCGAGTGTGCTCCCCGGCCCGCTCTTCAGCTTCGCGCAGGAGGGCGTGGTCATGGGTGCGGTCGTGCCCCTCACGGGTCAGCTTCAGAGCTTCGGTCCTCGGTTCCAGATCGCGGCGGAGATCGCCCGCGACGAGGTCAACGCGGCGGGCGGCATCCCCGGCGTGGGGATCCTGCAGCTGGCCGTCCGCGACTCCGGGACGAACCCCGAGACGGGCGTCCAGTCCGCGACGGAGCTGGTGAACACCGTGGGCGTGCCCGCCATCTTCGGGGCCGCGGCCAGCGGCGTGACCATCCCCGTAAGCTCCGTGACCATCCCCGCGGGCGTGCTGCTCATCTCCCCCTCGGCCACCTCTCCGGCCATCTCCAACCTGGACGACAACGACCTGGTCTGGAGGACGGCTCCCCCGGACTCCTTGCAAGGGATTGTCCTGGCCCAGCTCGCCTACAGCGTTAAGGGCTACCGCAAGATCGCCGTCATCAGCCGTAACGACGCCTACGGCGCGGGTCTGGCCGACGCGCTGCGGGCCAACTTCGAGAAGCTCGGCGGCACCGTCACCAACGTCTCGCTCTACGACCCGGCGACCACCGACTTCTCTGCGGAGATCGCCGCCGCCGAGGCCGACAACCCCGATGCCGTCAGCCTCATCACCTTCGACGAGGGCGAGGCCCTCATCACCCAGATGGTCGCCGCCGGGTACACCAACTTCGACCTCTTCGTGGACGGGAACAAGAACCAAGACCTCATCGACCGCCTGGTCGAGGCCCTGGGGGCCGAGCTGCTCGAGGGCAAGGTCGGCACCGCCCCGGCGCTGGCCGAGACTCCCGGAGGCGAGGTCTTCGCCGCCGCCTACCGCGAGCGGCTCAACGAGGACCCCTTCGTCTTCACGCCGCACAGCTACGACGCGATCGCCGTGACCGCGCTGGCAATGGCCAAGGCCGCCGCGCAGGGCCAGGAGATCACCGGAGCCAACATCGCGGCCAGCATGCGGGACGTGGCCAACCCGCCGGGCACGGAGTACTCCGTCGGCCAGCTGGGCGAGGCGCTGGCGGCGGTCGCCGCGGGCGAGGACATCAACTACGTCGGCGCCAGCGGCGCGGTCGACTTCGACGCCAACGGCGACCCCTTCGGACCCGTGGGCATCTGGACCATCAAGGACGGCAAGATCGTCGACACCGAGGTCGTCAACTGCGGCTTCGGCGAGGGCGGCGAGCCGTTCTGCGAGGAGCCCAAGGGCGAAGGGCTCTGATCTCGTAGGGTAGCAAGATTAGGAAAGCCGAGAGGGAGCGCTCGGGCATCGTGTTGGGTGCGGCCCGCGCGCTCCCTCTTCTTTTGAATTCTTATCTTCTGCTTGTTTAGTCCTCCTTCGAGGCCGGAGGGTGGGAGTGAGACTCGGGAGCCGATGCGGGTCGGAGCTCTTTCGGCTCGATCATCGTGGAGGTCACCCGCTCCTCGCCCAGGAGCCCTCGGGGGCGGAACAACAGGATCAACTCTAAGATGATCACGATGGCCATGATGCGTATCGGCCCGAAGAGCTGGGCGGCGACGTCGATGCGTCCGATGGGGGTCTCCAGCGTGGGCGGGAGCACGTCGTTGAGGAAGTTCGTCCCGCTCCAGATCCCCCACATGATGAACGCTCCCAGGATGACCCCGCGGTTGTTCCCCGTCCCGCCCACGATGAGCATCACCCACACCAGGAACGTCCGGGAGATGGCGTCGAAGATCTGGGGATCGACGAACTTCACGAAGTGGGCCCAGAGGCTCCCGGCGGCCCCCATGATCACCGCGCCCACGACGAAGGCCTGCATCTTGAAGCGGAAGGTGTTCTTCCCCAGGGCGAGCGCGGCGTCCTCGTCCTCGCGGATGGCCCGCAACGAGCGCCCCCAGGGCGAGCGGGCGATCCGCTCCAGCGCCAGGAACGCCAAGAAGATGACTCCTAAGACGAGCACGAGGTAGAACCAGTTGTACTGGGCCGGCTCGAGGAACCGAGGGATCTCGATCCCCAAGAGCGTGCAGGGCGGGGCCTCCCGGACGGGGATCACGAGGCACTCGTGCAGCGGCTGGGGGATGTTGGGGATCCCGCGGTTGCCCTCGGTCAGCTCCTGTTCGTTGGCGGCGATCAGTCGTAAGATCTCGGCGATCCCGATGGTGGCGATCGCCAGATAATCCGCCCGCAGCCGGAGGGTGGCGAACCCCACCACCAAGGCCGTAAGGCCCGAGGCGGCCATCGCGGCCACAAATCCCACCAAGAACGGCTGGTTGAAGTAGGTGGCGAAGAAGCCCTCCAAGCCCGCGCCGACGGCCATCTTCGCCGGGTCCTGCACCAGGATGGTGGACACGTACGCCCCCACGCCGAAGAAGCCCGCCACCCCGATGTTGAAGAGCCCGGTGTACCCCCACTGGATGTTAAGCCCCAAGGTGAGGACGGCGTAGATGCCTGCAATGATCAAGAACGCCGAGAGGAACGAGAACATCCGGTCGGGGGGGACGCCTGTAAACGCAGCAGCAGCCAAGTAAAAGCTCCAGAGGAGAAGCGTGCCTACAAAGGCTCCCCAACGGGTTCGGCGGTTGGTTCGTGTGAGAAGGACCCATAGACCGGCCAAGGATACGACCATAAGCAATAGGGAATAGATCTGAGGCAAGTAGGCAAACCCCTCGATCACGGAGAGTGCTTGTCTGAGGAACTCACGCAGGGAGACTCCGTTCTGAACCACATAGATGGCGATAAGCCCCCCCCAGCCAGCTATCAAGAAGGCTATTCCTGCGAGGATCACCCAGGCCTTGCGGACCGCTAAGAAGATCCCTGGCAAGGCCAGCGAGAGGGTGAAAGCCCAAAGGATCGCAGCATCCATGCTCTACCCCTTCCTCTCCGCTTCGCCGAGGAGCCCCTGCGGGCGGACCAGCAGCATCAGGATCATCATCGCGAAGGCGATGGCGGGCTTGTATTGCGAGTTGATCTGGGGGATCGCCGGGGCCACCAGGAGGTTCTGCGCCACCCCGATGACGAGCGCCCCCAGCATCGCGCCGTAGGGGCTCCCGATCCCCCCCAAGATGACGGCGGCAAAGAGCGAAAGCAGCACCAGAGCGCCCGTGTTGGGGGTGATGATCCCCCAATTCAACCCGATGAAGACCCCGGCGATGGCGGCCAAGCCCGCACCGATGGCCCACGCCCAGCGGATGATCCGCTCGGCGTTGATCCCCGTCACCCGCGCGAGGTCCATGTTATCGGCGAGGGCCCGCATCGCCTTCCCCGTCTTGGTGTACTTCAGGAAGAGGTGGAGCAGGGTCACCAGCGCGAGCGAGACGATCAGCGTCACCCACTGGACGGGAGTCATGGTGATCACCACCGCTCCCTCGGGACGGGGCGTGCCCGCCAGCGCGATCAGATCCCGTAACGCGCCCGCGAAGACGTCGAAACGTCCATCGCCGTCGAGGTCTCCGAAGGCGTAGAAGGTCGGCAGCTGGGTGCGCATCGCATAGGCTTGGTTCCCCACGCCCCAGATCGCCTGCACCAGCGCCCGGAGGAAGAGGGCCATCCCGAAGGAGGCGATCACCAGCACGACGGCGGCGCTGCGCCGCAGGCGGGAATAGATGAGCTTGTCGATGAGCAGCGCGATCCCGATGGCCCCGATCGCGCCGCCGACCATCGCCCCCACGATCGCCAGCCAGCGGACGGCCATGTCCGCTTCGGCCAGCTGCGGGAACCACTCCGGGAGCTGCCCCACCAGCCACCAGTCCACCGTGAGCGCCACGTAGGCCCCGAAGATGAGGATGTCCCCGTGGGAGAAGTTGGCGAAGTTCAGGATGCGATACGTGAGCGTAAGCCCGATGGCCCCGAGCATGAGGATGCTGCCGAAGCGGATGCCGTTGACGATGAACTGCGGCCCGTTCTTGACGAAGAAGAGCCCCCAGATCAGCCCGAGGACGATCACGCCCCAGATGGCCCACTTGACGATGTCCACGCGTTGGGATCGCACGGGATGCCTAGCCTCCCAAGTAGAGTTTCGCGACCTGGGGGTCGTTGAGCAGCTCGTCTCCGGTGCCCTCGAAGCGGTTGCGGCCCGTGGCTAAGACATAGCCGCGGTCGGCCATCTTGAGGGCCTGCTTGGCGTTCTGCTCCACCATGAGGATGGAGACCCCGGTCTCGTTGATGTCCACGATCTTCTCGAAGATGAGCTCCACGAGCTTGGGGGCCAGCCCCGCCGAGGGCTCGTCCAGAAGCAGCACCTTGGGGTCCAGCATCAAGGCCCGGCCCATCGCGAGCATCTGGCGCTGGCCGCCGCTTAAGGAGCCCGCTTTCTTGGTGTGAAAGCGCTTGAGATCGGGGAACACTTGGTAGACGCGCTCGATGCGCTCGCTGAGGTCCTCGTTGAGGATGAACGCCCCCATCTCTAAATTTTCCTTTACGGTGAGGCTGGGGAAGACGTTGTCCGTCTGGGGGACGTAGCAGATCCCCAATCGCACGATCCGGTCCGGGGACCGGCCCGTGATGTCCTGCCCGTCGAAGGTGATGCTGCCCGCCCGGGGGCGGAGCAGCCCGAAGATCGTCTTCATCAAGGTGCTCTTGCCTGCGCCGTTGGGGCCGATTAAAGCGACGATCTCCCCCTCCCGCAGCTCCATGTGCACGCCGTGGAGGATGTCCATCTCGCCGTACCCGGCGGTGATGTTCTCAGCCTTCAGTAGCGACATACTGCCCTCCGAGATAGGCGTCGAGCACCCGGGGGTCGGAGCGGACCTCGTCGGGCGTCCCCTCCATGAGCTTCTTCCCCTCGCTCATCACGATCACGGGGTTGCACAGCGTCATCACCAGGTCCATGTCGTGCTCGATGAGCAAGAACGTCACCCCCCGCTCGTAGCAGAGCGTCTCGATGTAGCCGACGAGCTTCTTCATGAGGGTGGGGTTGACCCCGGCGCCGGGTTCGTCCAGCAAGATCATTTCGGGGTCGGCCATCATGGCCCGCGCCAACTCTAGAAGCTTCTTCTGTCCCCCGGAGAGGTTCCCGGCGTACTCGTCCTTGAGGTGGATGAGCTCGACGAACTCCAGCACCGAGATGGCCTTCTCGTAGACCTCGCGCTCCTGGCGGCGCACCAAGTCGGGGCGGAACCAAGGGTACAGGAGCCGCTCCCCCTTCTGGTCCTTGGGGACGAGCATGAGGTTTTCCAGCACGGTCATCTCCGCGAACTCGCGCGGGATCTGGAAGGTGCGCACCAATCCCTTGCGGAAGACCGTATAGGGGGGGAGCCCCGTGATCTCCTCGCCGTTGAAGAAGACCCGGCCCGCATCGGGCTTGTAGAAGCCCGTAATTAAATTGAAGAGCGTGGTCTTGCCCGCGCCGTTGGGGCCGATGAGCCCCGTGATCGTCCCCTTCTTGACCTCCAAGGAACAACGATCCACGGCCCGCAGGCCGCCGAAGTCCTTCACGAGCTTCTCCACGCGGAGGATGATCCCCTCCGGCTGGGGGCGGCGGCGCAGCGTCGCTTCCGGCTCCGTCTCTGGGATGACGGTCTCGCTCATCGGGCACCTCGGGGAGCAGAGCACGCTTTTGGATCCTGCGTTGGAGGGGATTATAGCGTGATCGCTTCTAAAGAGCAAAACGGCGGGCTCTGTCGGGCTAAAACGGCGGAGCGGTCCGGTCCCGCTCGGCCTCGGGGCCGGCAGGGACGGCCTGCCCGGGGAGGAACTCGTAGAAGCAGGCGTAGACCCGGTGGAACATGAGCGTGAACGAGTCGGTAGGGCCGTTGCGCTGCTTGCCGATGATGATCTCCGTCTCGCTGACGTTGGCCTCCTGGGGGCGGGGCTCCCGCAGGTCCCCGTCGAACTCCTCGTCCTCGTCCCCCTTGGGATCGTCGTAGTAGTCGGGCCGGTAGAGGAACATCACGACATCCGCGGTCTGTTCGATTTCGCCGGAGTTGTGGACGACCAGATCGTTGGCTACGAAGTTATGGGTGCCGGGGACCACGAGATCGTACGTCATCTCCTCCCCATCGGGCTCGATGGAGACGATGGGATCCCACAATAGATCGCTATGGGCCAACCGAGTGAGGAAGGGATCCTCCAGCTTGGCGGCAACTTGCTGGAGATGAGCTCGCCCGATGGCCTTTCCCTGGCAGCGGTAGCCCAGCTCGCTCCAGGAGAGTCCCTGGGCCCGCTTGAGGGCGGCCACCCGCTCCGTCACGCTTCGGGGGAATCGATCGATCTGTTCGTTGCTTCGGGGCTCCTCGGCCCAGCGGGCCGCCTCCCGAAGGCGGCGGCCCTTCTCCTCTACAATAGGGATGAGCCGGGCGAAGCGGCGGATGGCCTGCCGCCCATCCACCCGAATGCTGGCGATGTCTACCGTGGACTTCGTGTGCCTTGTCCTTCGCTCCAGCACGGCAACGATCCCCAGGCGCGTAAGGAGGTGGTGGACGCCCCGCAGTAGCTCCCGGCTGGTGGAGGTGAACTTCAGCGACCAAGAGCGATACCGCGGGCGGTAAAAGACGCTCCCGTCCCCCGCCCATAGCCCACCGAGGAAGGCCGCCACGACCTCCAGGGGGGCCTCAAAGACGACCTGAGGGATGTGCTTCTCTGTCGTGGTTTCGCCGTGGATCCCCAGCGCTTTGAGCCAATTGATCAGGCGATTTCGTCCCGGACCGTACTGTCCGGGCACCGAGAACTCCACGTGAAGGGTTCCCGACCAATGGGCCTTTGGGCGGGCCGGGACCCCGAAGTGGCGTGCAACGATTTGGATTGCGTCTTCGATGACGTCCGGATCGGAGCTGCTGAGTCCTACGGCCCCGTGACGTCGGTAGCTGCCGTCGGAGATCAGGTACCCCAGAAGGCGGGCCTCCTCCGGGGACAGCTCTCCCTTGCCTAGGAGCGGCAGGTGGCGGGGGGCGGCGATCCGATCGCCTACGCGTAGCTCTTCCAGCTTCTTCCACCCCTCCACGGTCAAGAACGGGTGGTTCGCAGAGGCCCGGATCACCCGCCCTGTGCGTGTCCTGAGCCGAAAGACGGGCTTGATACCGGACCGCACGACCCGGGCGGGCAGGGTAACCCCCAACTTGAGGTCCGGTGTGACGGTATGGACGGGAATCAACTCCTGCCGCTCGTACAGCTCCCGAATTGTGAAGGGGCGTCCGGTGACTGCGTGGTAGAGAACCGTGTCCCCCGTTAAGCACTCCCGCAAGTCGCTTAATCGAGGCCGCTTCGAGTCGCGGCGCTCGACGGCCCGCGAGAGCTGGGAGCAGGCGATCACGGGGATCTGGAGCTCCCGCGCCAACCCCTTGAGCGAGCGGGCGATGTACGAAATTTCTTGCTCGCGCACCTCGACGCGCGCGCCGCCCTCCACCAGCTGCAGGTAGTCGATGATCAAGAGATCGAGCCCGTGCTCGGCCTTCATCCGCCGGGCCTTGGCCTTGAGCTCCATCACGGAGATGGCGGGCGTGTCGTCGATGAGGATGCGGGCCTTCTGGAGCGCGTTGGCCGCGCGCATGATCCGCCGCCACGCCTCGCTGTCCGCGCCTAGGTACCCTCCCCGCAGCCGCAGCAAGTTGACGCGGGCCTCGGCGCAGAGCAGCCGCTCGATGAGCTGCTCCTTCGTCATCTCCAGGCTGAAGATCCCCACGGATTTTCCGCCTTGCAGGGCGACGTTGCGGGCGATGGAGAGCACGAAGCTCGTCTTCCCCATCGAGGGTCGGCCCGCCACCACGATGAGATCCGAAGGGTGGAAGCCCGCGGTCCGCTTGTCCAGCTCCTTAAAGCCCGAGGAGAGTCCCGTGACCGTGCTGCGCCGCGGGTCTTGGAGTTTCTCCAGCACGTCGAGGTGCTGATGCAAGATCTCCGAGAGGGCGTAGTAGCTCTGTTTCAGCGTTTGACGGGAGACCTGAAAGACCTTCTCTTCGGCCAAGTCGAGGAGCTTGTCCAGATCCTCGTCCTCACGGTACCCCAGCTCGGCGATCTCCTGGCCCACCTGCGCCAGCTCCCTCAGCAGCGCCTTCTTGACGACGATCTCAGCGTAGTAGGGCACCGAGGTGGTGGTGGTCACTCGAGAGACGAGTTCCGAGAGATAGGAACGTCCCCCCACCTCCGCGAGCAGGCCCTTCTCCTCCAAGCGGTTCCCTACGGTGATGAGGTCCACGGGTTGGGAGTTCTCGAAGAGCTCGATCAGCGTTTGATAGATGAGCCGGTGAGCGCGGAAGTAGAAATGACCTGGCGTAAGCTTCTCCATGAGGTGAGGCAGGACGGACTCCGCGTCCACCAACGCGGCCCCGAGCACGACCTGCTCTGCCTCGCGGTTCTTCGGGAGCGGGCGAACTTCGGGTGACGGCGACCCAGATTGCATCTTAGACATGGGGATCGCTCCATTATAGCCGCTCCCGGGAGCGGGACAAAGCGACTCGGATCACATCCTCTCGGGGAAGGGTGAGAAAGCCCTGCCGGATCGATCGTCCGTGGCGATCGGGGCTCTCAGGCGATGTAGGGCAGCGCGGTTAAGATCTCCCTATAGCGGGACCGTAGCTCCTGAAGCGTCCCCTCCACGACTCGGAGCTGCTCCGGGGCGAGCAGCCCCCGGGCGCGGGCGTCCCGGAGTTCGTCCTCGTCCAGCACGAAGAAGCCCCCTCGAGTATCCACCCAGACGTCGACGATGAGGTCGAGATACCGGATCTCCCGGGAGGAGATGGAGACGTCCGTGCAAATGTCGAAGCGGTGGCCCCAGAGCTTTCCCTGGGGATGGGGTTGCCGCATCTCGTAGATGAGATAGGAGCGATCCGTCCAGAAGTAGCCCCGGGTCACCAGGGGGCCGGACGGGATGTGCAGCGGGCCGTCGCGTAGAGGCTCTTCCAGGCTCGTCCTCCAGAGGACCACGGCCCGCTCGCCGGGGAGGAGCTCTACGAGCTCGCAGACGAAGCGCTCCTCGCGCCCGTCGAGATGGCGCTTGACCTCGACGATCTGCATAGCCAATATTGTACTGTTCATTAAGAAAAGGATGCAGGGAGGGATTCAGCTATGGCAATCCCTGCTGAGGCACTGGAGCGGTTAAAGGCGGTCTTAGCCAGGGCAGAATCGGATGCCGAAATTCACAGAATCGTGAAAGCCCGAGATGAAGTTCTTGCGCGTTATCAGTCCGTCTTTCACCCTCGCCGAATTTCAGAGCTACAGGAGATGGAATTCCGTTCATTCCTATATTTTGAGAACAACCAGCACTGGACAGGACTCACTCGACAGATCACCCGCCTTACGGCAGACATGGATCTCCTGCGAGAAGCTTTAGCCGCACTCCTTGATGAGGACAGACCGCTAGCCAAACGTTTTGACCAAGCCCTCGAAAGTGTTAAGGGATTAGGCAAGGCTCTGGCCACAGCCATTCTGCTGGTCGCGTATCCCGATCGCTATGGGGTGTGGAACAACACCTCCGAGGCCGCTCTGAAGGCCCTCGACCTCTGGCCATCGTTCGATCGCGGTCTAAGCATGGGGCAAAAATATGAGCAGATCAATTGGATCTTGAATGAGTTGGCCAAACGGCTGGACATAGATCTGTGGACGCTGGATGCCCTTCTCTTTGCCATAGTGGAGCAACTTTCAGAGGACGACTCGGGGGTGAAGGATAGCTCAGAGCAGCTGCTCAAGGGCGAAGAGACCAAGTTTGGATTGGAGCGCCATCTGCACGAGTTCCTGCGCGATAATTGGAGGCTGACCGAACTAGCCCGAGAATGGGAGATCTACAGCGAGCCTGGTGACGACACCGCGGGCTATGAATATCCGACGGATGTGGGCCGGATTGACATCCTAGCCAGGCACAAGACTCGAGCTGAGTGGTTGGTGATTGAGCTAAAACGAGGTCAGAGCACTGACCAAACGGTCGGCCAAGTCCTTCGCTACATGGGTTGGGTCAGGAGGAAGATGGCAAGACCAGATGAGAAGGTCAAGGGTATGATCATCGCGCGGAATGCAGATAAGGGACTCCTCTATGCCGTTGAGGCCATGGGAACGGAGCGCATCTCGGTGATGGAGTACGAGGTGCAGTTTCAGCTCAAGGCCATCCATCTCGATAGGACTGAGGAGGAAGTCATTTCCGCTTGAGGTTTCCACAGCAGCAAGGAGGGAGCAGCACGATGCCTTCTCGTGTGCCAGGAGTTCTTCAGGTTATCACCACGGTGGACAGCTCTGAAAAAGCCCATGAGATCGCGAGGACGCTTGTGGAACGGCGGCTTGTGGCCTGTGCCCAAGTCGTCGGCCCTATCCGGAGCACCTACTGGTGGCAGGGGCAAGTGGAACAAACCGAAGAGTGGCTCCTGCAGCTGAAAACCCGCGCGGACCTCTACGCCCCATTAGAGCAAGCGCTGCGGGAGGCGCATCCCTACACCGTCCCGGAGATCCTGGCCTTCCCCGTGTCCCAGGGGAATCCGGCCTATCTGGAGTGGCTGGCCCAGGAGACCCAAGCGCCCAAGGAGTGAGGTGGTAAGGGACCCGAAGATTTGCTACCGTGGAGCCAAAGGGGGAAGGGACCGATGCCGGAATTCGAAGGCGTGGATTACTACGGGCTGGACGAGCTCCTCTCCGAGGAGCAGAAGCGCATCCGCAAGACGGTTCGCGCCTGGGTGGACGAGCGGGTGATGCCCCTCATCGCCGACTGCTACGAAAATCACCGCTTCCCCGACGAGCTGATCCCGGAGATGGCCGAGCTGGGCTTCTTTGGAGCGAATTTAAAGGGGTACGGCTGCGCCGGGGTGGACAACATCTCGTACGGGCTCATGATGCAGGAGCTGGAGCGGGGGGACTCGGGGCTGCGGTCGATGGCCTCCGTCCAGGGCTCCTTGGTGATGTACCCCATCTACACCTTCGGCTCCGAGGAGCAGAAGCAGAAGTACCTCCCCGCCCTGGCCCGCGGGGAGATCGTCGGGTGCTTCGGGCTCACCGAGCCGGAGCACGGCTCCGACCCCGGCGGGATGGAGACCACCGCCGTGGACGCCGGGGACCACTACGTCCTCAACGGGACGAAGACGTGGATCACCAATGCCGACGTGGCCGACCTCGCCGTGGTGTGGGCCAAGCTCGACGGCGAGATCCACGGCTTCCTCGTGGAGAAGGGGACGCCGGGCTTCTCCGCCGCCCCTATCGAGGGGAAGTTCTCCATGCGCGCCTCGCACACGGGCGAACTCTACTTGAACGACTGCAAGGTGCCCAAGGAGAATCGGCTCCCCGAGGCCCGGGGCTTAAAAGCGCCGCTGATGTGCCTCAACCAAGCCCGCTACGGCATCGCCTGGGGCGTCGTGGGGGCCGCGATGGCCTGCTACGAGGAAGCCCTCCACTACTGCTTGGAGCGGAAGCAGTTCGGAAAGCCCATCGCCTCCTTCCAGCTCGTGCAGGAGAAGCTCGTGGACATGCTCACGGAGATCACCAAGGCCCAACTGCTCTGCTTCCGCTTGGGGCAGCTCAAGGACCAAGGGAAGGTCAAGCACACGCAGATCTCGTTGGCGAAGCGGAACAACTGCCGCATGGCCCTGGACGTAGCCCGCAAGGCCCGGGATCTGCTGGGGGGAAACGGGATCACCCTCGACTACCAAGCGATTCGCCACATGACCAACCTCGAGACCGTCTACACCTACGAGGGGACGGATCACATCCACACCCTCATCGTAGGCCACGACATCACGGGGATCGAGGCCTACCGCTGACGAGGACACAGGAGAAAAACAAGAACCCCGGTCCCGCGCGGGACCGGGGTTCCCTCTTATTCGATGATTCGATTCCGTTCGTCCGGTCAGGTTTGTCGAATGCGCCTGGGTTTACCGGGGCCGTACGTTGGCCGCGCGGAGACCCTTGGCGTCCTCTTCCAGGTCGAACTCGACGGCCTGACCCTCGCGGAGGGTCTTGTAGCCCTCGCCCTGGATGGCGGAGAAGTGGACGAACACGTCGGGGCCTCCGTCATCCTGCTGGATGAACCCGAAGCCCTTGGCGTCGTTGAACCACTTGACGGTGCCGGTCGCCATGCGAATCTCCCCTACCTTTCTGCTTCGGATTTGACTGCCTTTTCCCGACTGCCTTCGACCTGCTCGGTGGGACTGGGATGGGAGATCCCGCGACCTGCACCTGCACGTCTACAGCTTGGGTACGACAGTCACAGCTCGACGATCCCTCACCTGGGGAAACCTTCGGTAGGCTTCGCGTCCGGCGGGAGATCGACTTCGCCCTGACTATAGCACAGGGATCGCGGCTTGTCAAGGGGATAGCCTCCGTGCTACAAAGGGATCGAGGCATCGGCAAAGGAAAGGGGCGACCGGCATGACCCAAGAGGCGGAGATCATCTGGACCCCGTCGGAGGAGCTGCGGGAGAAGAGCAACGTAGCCCGTTTCATGCGCGCCCACGGCATCTCCTCGTATGAGGAACTCGTTCAGCGGTCGACGGAGGAGATCGAGTGGTTCTGGGACGCGGTCGTCAAAGACTTGCAGATCGAGTTCTTCGAGCCCTACGAGCGCGTGCTGGACACCTCCCGAGGGGTCATGTGGGCGAAGTGGTTCGTGGGCGGGAGGATCAACGTCGCGCACAACTGCCTCGACCGCCACGCTCGGGGCTCTCAACGCGACAAACTCGCGCTGCTTGCCGAGACGGAGGACGGCCACACCATCCGCTGGACCTACGAGAAGCTGTACGCCCACACGAACAAGCTGGCAAACGCCCTAAAGGATCTGGGGGTTCAGCGGGGCGACGCCGTGGGGTTATACATGCCCATGGTCCCGGAGATCGTCGCAGCGTTCCTGGCCGTCGCCAAGATCGGGGCCGTCGTCGTCCCGATCTTCTCGGGCTTTGGAGCGGAAGCGGTCGCCACCCGCCTCCGCGACTGCTCGGCCAAGGTGTTGATCACCGCCGACGGCTTCCTCCGCAAGGGGAAGCCCATCCCCATGAAGCGGACGGCGGACGAGGCCGCGGCCCAAACGCCCAGCGTTACGAACGTGATCGTCTATCGACGCCTCGGGATGGAGGTCCCCTGGACCCAGGGGCGGGACTTGTGGTGGCACGATCTGCTTGCCTCCCAAAGCGAGGAGTGTCCCGCGGAGCCCATGGACTCCGAAGATCCCTTTATGGTGATCTACACCTCGGGCACCACGGGGAGGCCCAAGGGGGCCGTCCACGTCCACGGCGGCTTCCTCGTCAAGATCGCGGAAGAAGTGGCCTACCAGACGGATCTTCGAGAGGGAGACGTGCTCTACTGGATCACGGACATGGGCTGGATCATGGGGCCCTGGGAGGTGGTGGGGGGGCTGGCCTTAGGCGGGACCGTCTTCCTGTACGAGGGCGCGCCGGACCACCCCGGTCCCGACCGGCTGTGGGCGATGGTCGAGCGGCATCGCATCTCGATCTTGGGCGTTTCGCCCACGCTGATCCGGGCGCTGATGCGCTACGGCTCGGAGCCCCTCCAAAAGCACGACCTCAGCTCTCTGCGCATCCTGGGCTCCACCGGCGAACCTTGGAACCCCGACCCCTATCTCTGGTGCTTCGAGCACGTGGGCGGGAAGCGCTGTCCCATCATCAACTTGTCCGGGGGCACGGAGGTGGGCGCGTGCTTCCTCTCGCCGCACCCGATCAACGAACTCAAAGCGTGCACGTTGAGGGGCCCCGCGCTGGGGATGGCGGTGGACGTCTACGACGAGAAGGGCCGCCCCGTGCGGGGTCAGGTCGGCGAGCTCGTCTGTAAAAAGCCCTGGCCGGGGATGACCCGCGGGCTCTACAAAGATCCGGAGCGCTATATCGAGACGTACTGGTCCCGCTTCGAAGGGGTGTGGACCCACGGCGACTGGGCCTATATCGACGAGGACGGCTTCTGGTTCCTCCACGGGCGAAGCGACGACACCATAAAAATTGCGGGCAAGCGCCTGGGTCCTGCCGAAGTGGAGTCCGCTGTCGTGGAGCACCCCCACGTCGCGGAGGCGGCGGCCATCGGGGTCCCCCATGAACTCAAGGGCGAGATGATCTGGGTCTACGCCGTCTTGAAGCCCGAGGTCGAGCCCACGGACGCCCTGCGGGAGGAGCTGAAACGGCTCGTGGTCGAGAAGCTGGGCAAGGCCTTCGCGCCCGAGCGCGTGCAATTCGTCAAGGAGCTGCCCAAGACCCGCAACGCCAAGATCTTACGCCGGGCCGTCCGGGCCGTGGCCCTGGGGAAGGACCCCGGGGACCTCTCCAACCTCGAAAACCCTCAGGCGCTGGAGGAGATCCGGCGGGCGGTGTGAGTGACCTAATTTGTTTAACCCGCTTCGGGAGGCGGAGGAGCTTGGGGCTGTGGTTGCGCTTGAGGCTGCGGCTGCTTCGGTTTCTGCTTGGCCATCCACTGCTTGAGCAGCTCCTTGCTCTTGCCCACGGGCCACTTTTGGTGGAACTCCTCCAGGCTCATGCGGTAGAAGTCGGCGTTCTTCTCGATAAACATGCGGAACGGCGCGGGCACCTCCTCCTCGGGGTAGATGGCCCGCACAGGACAGACGGCCATGCACGCCCCGCAGTTGATGCAAGTCCAGGGATCGATGTAGAGCTGCTCGACCTCCTCGAACCCCGGCTCCCCCTCCCTGGGGTGGATGCAGTCTACGGGACAGACCTTCTCGCATTCGGTGGCCTTGGTGCCGATGCACGCCTGTGTGATCACGAGCGACATGGGACAGCCTCCTTTTCAGCTGCGATCGAGGGCGCTCACGAACCGGCGAATCGCCCCGTTGAGGGCCTCGGGCCGTTCGACCATCACCATGTGCCCGGCCCCCTCGATCACCTCGAGTATAGCACCTTCGATGCGGTCCCGCAGGTACTCGGAGTACTTGACGGGTGTGAGCCTATCCTCCCGACCGACCACAACCAAGGCGGGAACTTCCACATCCCCGAGGCGGTCCATGACGTCGAAGGCGTCGCACGTCCGAAAATCCCGGCTCAGAGCCGCTTGGCCGTTGCGCAGCATCTGCTCTTTCGCCCTCTGGTAGAGGTCCGAGGGGGGATCGGGGGCGAAGGCCCACTGCAGGATCTGCTCCACCGCGCGCTCGAAGTCCTCGTCGATCGCCCTCAAGATGTCGGGATGGACCCGGAGCTTGGCCCCCGTGCCGATCAGACCCAGGGCTCTCAAGCCCTTGGGCTTTTGCAGGGCTGCGTGGAGCGCGACGGCCCCTCCCAACGAGTGCCCCAGCAACACCGCGGGGCCGTGCTCCTCGGCCAGCGCGTCCAGAACGGAGAGGACGTCCTCCGTGTAGAGCGAAAGGCCATCGCCCTCGCGCCGAGGACTGCGACCGTGGCCGTTCAGATCCAGCGCGGCCACGGTGAACGCGTCCTTGAGTCCCTCGAGCTGGTATCCCCAGATCGTGTGGTCCCCGCCGGAGCCGTGCACGAACAGCAGCGGCGGACCCGATCCCGCCTTCGCGTAATAAATCTCTGCATCGTTTACGGAAACCGTAGGCATCTATTCTCCCTCCACGACGATTTGCGAGAGGTCTCCCACCGTCAGGAAGAGCTCGCGGACCCTGGATAGCAACCCCAAGCGGTTCTGGCGCAGCAGGGGGTCGGGGTCCATCACGAGCACCTCGTCGAAGAAGCGATCGATGGGGTCTTTCAGCGCTAAGAGCCTCCGGAGGATCCCGTCGTACTCCCCGGCGGGGAGGAGCTTCTTGATGTGTCCCTCGGCCTTAAGATAGGCCCGCCACAGGTCCCGCTCGGCGTCGTCCTGGAAGCGCTGGGGGTCGAAGCCGCGGGCCGTCTGGCCCTTGAGGATGTTCGCAACCCGGGAGAACGCGAGCACCAGCGCCTCGAACTCCGCCTCCCCCCGAAGGGCTTCCAAGCTGCGGGCCCGCTGGTACGCCCGGTAGAAGTTCCCGTCTCTTACGGCTACGACGGCGTTCACCACGTCGTAGGCCACGCGGTAGTCGTCCCGCAGCTCCGCGGCCAACCGCTCTAAGAAGAATCCCTCGACGCGCTCGAGCGGCTCGCGGCGGCGCAGGAACGCGTACAGGCCCTCCAGCTCGCGCACGAGCTCGAAGAAGTCGAGGTCCAGCTCCTTCTCCACGGCCAGACGAATCACGCCGTTCGCCTTGCGCCGCAGCCCGAAGGGGTCTCGGGAGCCCGTGGGCTCCTCGCCCAACAGCAGCGAGCCCACCACGGTGTCCAGCTTGTCCGCCAGGCTCGCTATGAGCCCCGAGGTGCTCTCGGGCAGGGGGTCCCCGGCGGCCTTGGGGAGGTAGTGCTCGTAGATGCCCTTCCAGACGGGCTCGGGCTCGCCGTCGAGGCGGGCGTAGATCCCGCCCACGATCCCCTCCAGATCGGGGAACTCCCCCACCATGGCCGTGAGCAGATCGGCCTTGCACAGGTAAAGCGTGCGGTCTACGGCCTCGCGCTCCTCCTCGGGAAGCCCGAGACGCTCGGCGATCGCCGCGCCGAAGCGGCGCATCCGCTCGACCTTGTCCCAGATCGTCCCCAGCTGCTCCTGAAAGATGACGGCCTTCAAGCCCTGGGCTCGCTCGGCCAGCGACGTCTTGCGGTCCTCGTGGAAGAAGAAGACGGAGTCCGTAAGCCGCGCGCGCACGACGCGCTCGTACCCGCGGCGCACGGTGCCGTCCCGATCCTCGGGGCCGTCTCGGAAGCCCACGAAGTACGGCGCGGCCTTCTCGCCGACGGCGAAGGGGACGAACTTCTGGTGTTCAATAATAGTAGTCTCGATGATCTCCCGCGGCAGCTGCAAGAACTCTTCGGAGAACTCCCCCAGCACGGGGGTGGGGTGCTCCAGGTTGTTCGTGATCTCTTGGAGAAGGTCCTCGCGGCGCAGGGGGTGGGCCTTCACCTTCTGGGAGATTCGATCGAGCGCTTCCTCGATGCGGGCGCGGCGCTCCTCCGGGTCGAGGAGGACGCCGTTCTCCTGAAGGGCTTCGAAGTACCGGGGGACGGAGTCAACGGGGATTTCGCGCCTTCCCAGGAAGCGATGGCCTCGGGTGACGGGGGCCGAGGAGACCCGCCCGTACGCGAAGGAAAGGGGTTCTTCTCCGTACAGGGCCAGGAGCCAGCGGATGGGACGGATGAACCGCAGGCCCGAGTCGTCCCAGCGCATCGTCTCCGAGGGCGCCAATCGTTTAAGGACTCGGGGGAGCAGCTCGGGAAGGACCCCGGGGGTGGGACGGCCCGGGGTCTCCTTGACGGCGAAGACGTACTCCCCCTCGTCCGTCTCCTTGACGACGAGATCCTCCACGGCGACGCCCCGGCTGCGGGCGAACCCTAACGCTGCCTTCGTGGGGTTGCCCTCCGCGTCGAAGGCCACCCGTTTGGAGGGCCCGCGGATCTCCTCCCGGGCGGCCCGCTGCTCCTCCGCCAGGCCCTTTACGAGCAACACCAGGCGGCGGGGGGTGTGATAAGCCACCGTGGCCTCGAAGTCGAGGCGCTCTTGGCGGAAGAGCTCCTCGGCGGCGAGGCGCAGCTGCTCCGCCAGGCGCGGAGCCTCCCGCGGGGGGATCTCCTCCACGCCGACCTCCAACAAGAGATCTCTCACCGGAATGCTCCTTTACGGCGTCGTACGTTGCTGCACGTTTTCCCCGAAGGCCCGTTGCCCCCGGAACCCGAAACGGAAACGGGAAAACTCAGGCGACCGTTGCGGGCTCCTCGCAGTACGTCTCGACGTACCGTCGGGCGCACGCGCACGCTAAGTCCTGCACCCTTCGGATGAACCGCTCCCGCTCCGTGGTGCTGATCGCCCGCCGGGCGTCCAACAAGTTGAAGAGGTGCGAGCACTTGGCGCAGTGCTCGTACGCGGGGAAGACGAGGCCTTCCTCCACCAGGCGCCTGCACTCTCGCTCGTGGATCTCGAAGAGGTTCAACAGGGAGGGGACGTCCGCGGCCTCGAAGTTGTATCGACAGCCCTCCCGCTCGGGGGGCAACTTCAGCTCCCCGTACGTATGATCGTCGTTCCAGCGGAGATCCCAGACGGTCTCTGTGCCCTGGAGGACCATGGCGATCCGCTCCGTCCCGTAGGTGAGCTCGCAGGAGACGGGGTCGAGCTCGAAGCCGCCCATCTGCTGGAAGTACGTGAACTGCGAGATCTCCAGGCCGTCTAGCACGACTTGCCAGCCCAGCCCCGAAGCGCCGAGCGTGGGGCTCTTCCAGTCGTCCTTCTCAAAGCGGACGTCGTGCTTCGCCAAGTCGATGCCGAGTTCCTCCAGAGAGCGCAGATACAGATCTTGCACGTCGTCGGGCGAGGGCTTCAAGATCACTTGGTATTGATAATAAAACTGCATCCGGATGGGGTTGTCGCCGTAGCGCCCGTCGGTGGGGCGGCGGCTCGGCTGCACGTAGGCGACCTTCCAGGGCTTCGGCCCCAGGACCCCGAAGAAGGTCGCGGGGTGGAACGTCCCGGCTCCCACCTCGATGTCAAAGGGCTGCTCCAAGACGCAGCCCTGCGCCCGCCAGAACTCTTGGAGCGTAAGGAGCAGATCTTGGAAGTTCATTTCCGGCTTGGCCGAAAGCTGATTAAGCTTGCAGCGGCAAACTACGAAAGATTGGCTTTCGCCAGCTCCACCAACTCGTCGAACGCCTGCTCGTCGCGGATGGCCAAGTCCGCGAGCATCTTGCGGTTGATCTTGACCCCGGCGGCTTGGAGGCCGTGGATGAACTGTGAATATTTAAGCCCCCGCTGGCGGCTGGCCGCGTTCACCCGCAGGATCCACAACCTCCGGAAATCGCGCTTGCGCAGCCTCCGGGAGATGTAGGCGTTCTTGAGCGCCTTCATCACCCGCTCCTTGGCGATGCGGTAGCAGGAGTGCCGCTTGCCCTTAAAGCCCTTTGCTAGCTTTAAGATTCGCTTCCGTCGCTTGAGGCGTACGTTTCCGCCCTTGACCCTCATCGTCGCTCATCCCTCCGTAGTTCGTAAGAGCCCTCACGCGGAGAGCATCTCGAGGAAGCGCTTGCGCATCCGGCCCTTCACTTGCATCCCCAGGCGGGCCCGGCGGACGCGCTTGCTCCCCTTCTTGACGTTCTTGTGATGATAGCCCGTCTTCGCGCCCAAGATCTTCCCCGTCCGGGTGACCTTGACGCGCTTGGCCAAGCTGCGATGCGTCTTCTTCTTCCGTCTCGCCATCTCCGTGCTCCTTCTCTCGTGGGTTGCTCGTCTCAGTCTCAGTCTCAGCCCGCACCCTTCTCGTTCGTGTTGGGACCTCGATTCGGGTTTGGGGTGTGTCCCTGTCCCTGCGCCTGCGCGGCCTTGGCCGCTTCCTTGGGGTCCCCGGTGGGGACCAGCAGCATCTGCAGGGAACGGCCCCGCATGGTCGGCGGCTGATCGACCTTCCCGTAGCCCTGGGTGGCCTCCACCAGTCGGTTCAGCAGCTCCCGGCCTCGGTCGGTGTGGACGATCTCCCGCCCGCGGAAGATCACCGTCACCTTCACCTTGTCGCCGTGCTGCAGGAAGCGCTGGATGTGGCGTACCTTGGTCAGGAAGTCGTGCTCCTCGATCTGGGACGTAAAGCGCATCTCCTTGAGCTTCTGCACCTTGTGCTTCTTCTTCTCCCGCTTCTCCAGCTGGTATTTGTATTTCCCGTAGTCCAGGATGCGACAGACGGGCGGGCTGGCCTGCGGGGCCACCTCCACCAGATCGAGCCCCCGGCTGCGGGCCTCCTGCAGGGCCTGCTTTAAAGGCATCACGCCCAGCTGCTTCCCGTCCGGGTCGATTACCCGGACGGACTCCGCCCGGATCGCCTCGTTGACCCGAATTCGAATCCGTCGATTAACGATGCTGACCTCCTCGGTGGAACAGAACGGACTCTTCTCGCATCTTGAGCGTTTTCCGCAAGATACCACACCCCTTTCGCGCTGTCAAGGTTCTCCCCCGGGTGGAGCCGAGGCCGACGACGACGTCGTGAGCGGGACGTCGGGGTCCGGGTCGAACTGGAACTCCCGATGGCCCAGCAGGACGAGATCGCCGCGCTTGGCCCCCCAGCGTCGAAGCTCCCGAAAGACCCCGAGTCGCTCCAGCTGTTCTTGCAAATACTCTTGGGCATCGGGCTCCTCCAACCGCAGGCGGGCCAGCCGCCGGGCCGCCCGTCCCTCGAGCCGGAAGCGCCCCGGGCCCTCCCGGACGATCTCGATCTCCTCTTCCTCGGGCTCCGGTCGGTAGACCTTCACACGGTGCCTCGGCTCCTCTCGCTCCTCCGAGGGCTCCCACGAGGGCATCGCCTCCTCGAGGGCCGTGAGCTTCTCGTAGCAGAGCTGCGTGAGTTCGCGCACGCCTTGGCCCGTGGCGGCGGAGATCCCCATCACCTCTACGCCCTCCTCCCGGCGGAAGCGCTCCTTCAGCTCTTCTAGATAGTCCTCGGGGACGAGGTCGACCTTGTTGCCCACGACGATCTGGGGCTTCTTCATTAACTCGGGCGAGAACGCCTCCATCTCCCGATTGACGACCCGATAGGCCTCCACGGGGTCGGGGCCCTGTTCGGTGAGGGGCGTCGAGACGTCGAGGAGGTGGATGAGCAGCCGGGTCCGCTCGATGTGTTTCAAGAACTTGTGCCCAAGCCCCCTGCCCTCGTGGGCCCCCTCGATGAGCCCGGGGATGTCGACCACCACGAAGCTCTCCCACTCGCTGATCTGCACGACACCCAGATTGGGCTCTACGGTCGTAAAGGGGTAGTCCGCGATCTTGGGGCGCTTGGCGGTCATCTTGGAGAGCAGGGTGGACTTCCCCGCGTTGGGGAGCCCGATGATCCCCACATCGGCCAAGAGCTTGAGCTCGAGCTTGACCCATCGCTCCTCGCCGGGCTCGCCCACCTCGCAAATCCGGGGGGCCCGGCGGGTGGAGCTCTTGAAGTGCCAGTTGCCCCGACCGCCCTCGCCGCCGCGGGCGATCACCACCTTCTGCCCGGGGCGGCTCAAATCCGCGAGGACCTCTTGGGTTCGTAGGTCTTTGACCACGGTGCCCACGGGGACGTCCACGATGAGGTCCCGCCCCTTGCGGCCCCGCTTGCGGTTCGGCCCGCCGTGGCCGCCCTTCTCCGCCTTCCAGTGGATCTTCTTCGTGAAGGGCAAAAGGGTCCGCATCCGGGGGTTGGCCCGCAGGAGGACGTCCCCGCCGCGGCCCCCGTCCCCGCCGTCGGGACCGCCCTTGGGGCGATACTTCTCCCGGTGGAAGCTGATGATGCCGTTTCCGCCCCGTCCGCCTACGAGGCAGATCTTCGCTTCGTCGATGAACATAAGAGAATCACATTAGATGACAGACAAGGGATGCTCACGGACAAGGCGGATACGGCACGAGGCGGGAGGAAGGGCGGGGGATGGAGCGCGTAGCGAGCAGGGAGGGGGTCACCGAAGTCATGAAGCCTGCGTCGGTTGCGTCTGCGGACGGGGCAGGACGCTCACCTTCCTCCCTCGGAAGTGGACCACGCCCTCTTGGAGGGCGAACAGCGTAAAATCGCGCCCCAAGCCGACGCCCGGCCCGGGCTGAAAGCGCGTCCCGCGCTGCCGTACCAAAATCTCCCCCGGCTTGACGTACTGGCCGCCGAAGCGCTTGATCCCTAAACGCTTCGAGTGGCTATCTCGACCGTTCTTCGTGCTTCCGCCGCTCGTCTTGTGGGCCATCTTCTCTCTCCCTCCCTTGGGATTAGGCTATACCCGCACGCCGCTGGGCACGTCTTTTAGGGTCAGGAAATTGGGGTATCGCCGCTCCATGGCCCGCAAGCCCAGCAGCATCGTCTCCAAGATCGCGTCGATCTCGCGGTTTAAGAGGTAATCCCGTTTGAGTCGCAACACCAAGCGCTCCGGCTCGTCCTCGACCTCGGGGTCGAGTTTTAGGTATTCCCGCAGGCCCAGGACGGCGGTGCGCAGCAGGGTGGTGACCCCCACTTCCACGTAGCGCCCTTCCTCGGCGACGCTCTCGGGGATCTCCCCCTGGCAGCGCAGCTCCTGGATGCGCCCCTCGGAGTCGCGTACGATCTCCACTTCCATCATGACCGGATCTCCTGGATGAGGGCTTTCATGTAGATCTGGCGGTGTCCCCGCCGACGGCGGTACCGCTTCTTGGGTTTGTGCTTGAACACCCGGATCTTCTCGCCCTTGAGCTCCTCGGCGATCTCGGCCACCACGGCGGCCCCCTCGACGTAGGGGGTGCCCACCTTCACCTCGGAGCCGTCGCGCACGAGGAGCACCCGGTCGAACTCGACCCGTTCCCCGGGTCGGCGGTCGGGGAGGCGCTCGATGAGAACGGCGCCGCCCTCCTCCACCCGGTACTGCTTCCCGCCCGTCTCGATGATGGCGTACTTTTCCATGATGACGTCCTTCGGTGCTTGGGATTGGAACGCAATATCGTCTTTGCGCGCCTATTGTACGAGAGCGGGGCCGCGAGTTCAAGGACCTTTTGGCTCCTTCAAGCGGGCATAGGTCTCTTGGACCGCCTCGATGTCGACCTTCTGCAGCAGCGGCTCCGGCTCCCCCAGGGCTCTCTCCCGGGGCTCGAAGCGCAGGACGTCCTCCAAGGTGGGGCTCTCCAGCGCCAACACCCGATACGCCCGCTGCGAGAAGGAGGGGACGAAGGGCTCCAGGAGGACGCTTAAGGCTCTCACCAAGGCGTAGGCCGAGGCGATCGCCTCGGGTTTTGAGGACTCCCACGGCTTCTCTCGCTGGACGTACTCGTTGCCCACCACCGCCAGGTCCCCCACCCGGCGCAGCGCCGGGGCGAGCGCTCCCCCCTCTATCGTTTGTTGATAGTCCCGCACCGTCTCCTCGATCGCCCTTTGGATCTCCGGGGCGACGGGGACGCCGGGGACCTTCCCGTCGTAGCGGCGGCGGGTGAGGGTGGCCACCCGGTGGATGAGGTTGGCGATGTTGTTCACCAAGACACCGTTTACGGCGTTATCCAAGTCCTCCCAGCTGAAGTCGATGTCGCGGGTCTCGGGGCGGAACGAGAAGAGGTAGAAGCGCCAGCAGACGGCGGGCAACAACTCCAGGGCTTCATCCCCCCAGATCCCCACCCTCCGCGTCTTGGAGAACTGCGCCCCGCCGATCCAGTTCAGATACTCGGTAGCCGCGATCTGGTCGGGCAGGTGGTAGGGGTCCCCCGTCGCCAGCAGCTGGGCGGGGAAGAAGATCGTGTGGAAGGGGATGTTGTCCTTCCCCTGGGTGTAAACGTGCTTGACGCTCCCCTCGTCCTCGGGGAGCCAGTAGCGCTTCCAGCCCTCGGGGTCGCCCTTCTGCTCGAAGTGCTCGATGGTGGCGGAGACGTACCCCAAGGCCGCCTCTGCCCAGACGTATAACACCTTCCCCTCGGCCCCCTCGAAGGGCGCGGGGATGCCCCAGCGGAGATCGCGCGTCACCGCCCGGGGGCGCAGGCCCTCTCTCAAGAGGTTCTCCGTAAAATTCTGGACGTTGTCGCTGAACCGGCGTGAGGCGAGAAACTCCTTGAGCCTTCCCTCGAGCTTGGGCAGGTCCAAATACCAGTTGCGCGTCTGCCGGAAGACGATGCTCTTCCGGCTGCAGAGCCTGCAGATGGGGTCCACGAGTTGCTCCGGCTCTAGGAGCGAGCCGCAGTCGTCGCATTGATTGCCGTAGGCGTTGGGCGAGCCGCAGTGGGGGCAGGTCCCCCGGATGAAACGATCCGCCAGGAACAGCTGGTCGTTCGTACAATAGGCGCGTTCCTCGTCCTGGGGGAAGATGTAACCGTTCTTCTCGGCCTTCTCATAAACTTCCCGAACGAAGCGGTAGTGCGTGGGCGTCTCCGTGGTGGTGTAGTGCATGTCGATCTCAAAGCCCTCGAGGATCTGGAGGATCCGCCGGTGGACCCGCTCGGCGAGCTCCTTAGGGGAGAGGCCCTGTTGGATGGCCTCGTACTCGATGTGGGTGCCGTGCATATCCGACCCGCTCACGTGGAGGGCCTCGTCGCCTCGCAGGCGATAGTAACGCAGGAAGGCGTCGCCCGACAGCAGCGACCCGATCAGGTTCCCCAGGTGGGGAACCCCCGAGGCGTACGGCCACGCGCTGCAGATGAGAACTCGGCGGTTCAGCAGGACCCCCCTCCCAGTGCCTTCCGCAATCGTTCTAGGCCCTCTTCGATGCGCCTGCGGGCGGTCGCGTAGGAGAAGCGCAGATGGCCCTCTCGGCCGAAGGCCGCCCCGGGCACCGTTACGACCCCCACCTCCTCCACGAGATGGGTTGCTAACTCCGCACAGCCGTTCATCCCTCTCTGCTCCAACACACCCGTAACGTTGGGGAACGCATAGAAGGCCCCCTTGGGCACGGGGCAGCGCACCCCCGGGATCTCGTTTAGTCCTTGTACCATCAGATCGCGGCGCTTCCGATACTCCTGGATCATCTCGTGAACGCACGCTTGGTCCCCCGTGAGCGCGGCGACCGCCGCCTTCTGCGCGATGGAGGTGGGGTTGGAGGTGGACTGACTCTGGACCTTCTCCATCGCCTTGATGACCTCCGAGGGGCCGCAGGCCCAGCCGATCCGCCAGCCCGTCATCGCGTACGTCTTCGAGCAGGAGCCCGTCACGACCACGTTCTCCTTGCCGAACCGGGAGGCCGAGAGCGGGGGCTCCTCATAGACGAATCGATCGTAGCACTCGTCGGAGATCACGTAGAAGTCGCGGGCGCGGGCCAGCTCGACGATCGCCCGAAGCTCCGAGGGCGCGATCGTCGCCCCCGAGGGGTTGTTCGGGAAGTTCAAGATGATCGCCTTCGTGCGGGGGGTGAGGGCTCCCTCGACCTCGGAGGCCGTAAGCGCGAAGCCCGCCTCCTCTCGGGCCTCCAGGGGGACGAGCCGGGCCCCCGCGAGCTGGATCTGCGCCGGGTACGTCACCCAGTAGGGCGTCGGCAGGAGCACCTCGTCGCCGGGCTCGAAGAGGACCATCGCGATCTCGTACAGGGCGTGCTTGGAGCCGCAGGTGATGATGACCTCGCTCTGAGGGTCGAACGAAGCCTCGTACTCCCGCTCGTAGTAGAGGGAGACGGCCTCCTTGAGTTCCGGGATCCCCCCGGCCGGGGTGTACTTCGTGAAATCGGAGGCGATCGCCTCCCACCCCGCCCGCTTGACGTGCTCCGGGGTGGGGAAGTCCGGCTCCCCGATCCCGAAGTCCACCAAGTCTTTCCCCTGGGCCCGCAGCTCCGCAGCCCTCTTCATCACCACCAGGGTGGCCGACGGGGCCAGCCGCTGCACCCGATCCGTCACCGACGGCATGAAGGACCTCCTCGACGTTTCTCGTACGAGTCCAACCCGAAATTCCGCGTGTCGCACCCCTCCTCCCCCTGCAGGAGGAGGAATTGGCCTATTCTACCCTCCGTCCCCATCAGAAACAACGCATCTACGGACGATCCGTTACCGTTGTCCTCAGGAAAGGGGACGAAGGTGACGGGTACGACTTACGGAGGAGCGCAGAGCCCGCTATAGTGCCCTCGATCGACAGACCTACAAAAAGGAGGCCGATCGCATGAAGATGCAGAGCTGGCTGGGTGTGCTCGTTTTCGGGGTCATTCTGGGAGCCTATGGGATCCCCGCTCCGGCGCAGGGACCAACATGGGACGTAACGCTTTCTCTGAGCGTTCCCTTCGGCCTCGAGGGGATCGCGATGGAGGAGGCCTCGCTCTCGACCACCGCCGCCACGGCGGTGGGGGACGTTCGACTGAAGGCCGTGGCCGTCTTTACGCTCATGGGGCTCTCCGGGGCCTCCGTGAGCGCGAAGACGACGGTGGAGGAGATCTCGGTCTCTGCGAAGGCCTCCTTCTCGATGGAGGGCTTCCGCTCCGCCCGGCTCTCGCTGAGTCGGACGTTCGATCCTTTTGGGCTTTCGCTCTCCCTCTCCGTGAACCCGCAGGGCTGGGAAAGCGCGACCTTCTCCGCGCAGACGCAAACGGAGGAAGGGGTCACGTTGAGTGGGAGCACCACGATCACGCCCGCGGGCTTCTCCCAGAAAGTTCTGAGCCTGGGGCTTCGGGTGCAGGGGCTACAGCTCCAGCGCACCACGGTGCTCACCCCCCAAGGGCTCGCTCAGGAAACGTGGAGCCTCACCGCCCAAGTGGGCGATTACACCCTCTCCCGGACGACGGTCTACACCGCCGAGGGCTTCGGCAGCGAGACGATCTCGCTGGCCACGACGATCCGAGACATCGATGTCTCTGCCTCGACCACGTTTGATAACACCGGTTTTGCCGGAGCCGACTTGGATCTCAGCGGCCTGCTCCTGGAGGGAGTCTCCTTCCGCAGCTCCACGAGCTTCGGGCCCGGAGGCTTTCAGGAGGAGACCCTCACCCTCAGCGGCTCGTTGGGAGAGCTCAACGGGGTCGGGACGTTCCGCTTCTCTCCCGAAGGCTTCACGGGAGGCAGGCTTGACCTTAGGAGCTCCTTCCAGATGGGCGGAGAAGCCAAGGAGCAGTAGCCTGCGGAAGCGTCCTCCTCTGACTGAGGGTTAAGCCGTAAGCTCCTCCAAGCGCGCGACGTAGCGCTCCAGCACGCCGAAGGCCTGCTCGACGGGCTCCCGGGACGTGAGGTCGACCCCGGCGCGCTTGAGCGCGTCCAAGGGGTAGAGCGAGCCGCCCGCTTTTAAGAACTCCAAATACCGCTCGGCGGCCCCGGGCTCGCCGGAGAGCACCCTCTCCGCCAGGGCGTGCGCCCCGGAGATGCCCGTCGCGTACTGATAGACGTAGAAGTTCGCATAGAGGTGGGTGGGGAACTGGGCCCAGGTGATCCCCACCCGTTCCTCGTCCAGCTCGACCTCACCGCCGAAACCCTCCTCAAAGAGCTGGGCCATGAGCTCGATGAGCCCCTGGGCGGTGAGGGGCTCGCCCCGCCAGACGCGCTCATGAATTTCGTGCTCGAAGCGGGCCAGCGCGGGCATAATGAAGAAGTAGCGGTGGAAGTTGGCCATCGCCTCTTCGAGGACGGCGATCTGGAACTCGCGATCCTTCTGAGTCCTTAAGAGATAACCCCGCACGAGGGCCTGGTTGAAGTTGGAAGCCACCTCCGCCACGAAGATGGAGTAGCGCGAGTAGACGAAGGGCTGCGTCTTCCAGGTGAAGTACGAGTGGAGCGAGTGCCCCAGCTCATGGGCCAGGGTGCTCAGACTAAAGAGGTCGTCGTTGTAGCTCATGAGGATGAAGGGGTGCGTCCCCGGCGACCCAGAGGAGAAGGCCCCCATGCGCTTCCCCTTGTTGGGGTAGACGTCCACCCAGCGTTCTTCCCATACGCCCTTGCGTAGCGTTTGAACGTACTCTTCACCCAAGGGCGCAAGGCCCTCGCAGATCCACTCGACGGCCTGTTCGTAGGGCACCCGGGGCTGCTTGTCCGTAAGGGGCGCGCGGGCATCGTAGGGATAGAGCTTGTCGTAGCCCAGCGCCCGCTTGCGCAGCCGCCAGTAGCGGTGCCAGATGGGCAAGCTCTTGCGGTAGACCTCGATGAGGTTGTGGAAGACCTCGACGGGAATGTGGTTCGGGTAGAGGGCGGCCTCCAAGGCCGAGGCGTAGCGGCGGGCCTTGGCCAAGAACACGTGTTGCTTGACCCCGGCGCTCAGACACGCCGCGGCGGTGTTCTTGAACTGCAAATAGGCGTCGGCGTAGTTCTCCCAGGCAGTGCGGCGCAGCTCCCGATCGGGGTCCGTTAAGAGCTTCCCGAGGGTCCCCTGGGCGATCTCGAACTCCTCGCCCTTGGAGTTGCAGGCGGGCTTGAACCGTAAGTCGGCGTCGGAGAGGATCCCGTGCACCGAAGCGGCGGTGCGGAACGGGTCCATCACTTGGCTCAAGAGCTCTTCGACCTCGGGGGAGCGCACGTGCGCTTGGCGTCTATACAGGCGGTCGAAGTAGTGCTCGTAGACGGCGAGCCGGGGCTCCTCCTGCATCCAGCGTTTCAGGGTGTCGAGCCCGATGCTCAGAATTTCCGGCTCGGCGAAGGCCCCGGCGGCCATCGCGCGGGCCATCAGCCCCCGGGCGCGGTCGTTCATCGCTGCGGCCGCTTGATCTTGGGTGTTGACGGTGTAGTGGAGCGTGGCGTAGACGAGCACTTTGCCCACGCGCCGTCCGACGTCCTCGGCGGCCTCGAACCACTCCAACAGCGTTTGGGGGTCCTTTAAGCGCCCTTGGAACCGCCCGAGTTCAGGGAGCTTCCCCTCAACGTGTTGAATGTCCGCCTCCCAGGCGTCCCTCGAGGGGTAGACGCTCGTGGGGTCCCACTTGTACCGTTCGGGGATCTCGTGTCGTTCCCGGAGTTTTTGCATAGCAGGCTTCCTCCTCTCGTCCTCTCGTGGGTTATCAAGCCGTCGGTTCAAGACGTCGCTTCCACGCGGGCCGTGCGAAGGTGGGGATTCCGCCAGGCGAGCACCCCGGCGAAGATACCCCAAATTCCCCCTAGGACGAATACGGGGCCCGGCCCCCAAAGATCCCCGAGCCAGCCGAAGAGCGCCGCGCCTAGGGGGGCCAACAAGTTGTTGACGGCCCCCAGGAACCCGAACGCCCGCCCCAGATAGCGCTCGGGAACGGTGGACTGAACCAGAGCCGTAAAGGGAGCATTTCCCCAAGCTTCGGCCACGCCGAGCGCGAGGAAGCAGAGCGCCGTCAAGGGAAGCCAGACCGAGAGCCCAACCCCTATGAGGGCGATCCCCATGCCTACTAGGGACAGGATCCAGATCGGACCGGCTCCGAGGCGCTCGTTGACCCAACCCACCGTCAGGCCGCCCACGATGATCCCGCCCAGGAGGATCGCCTCCAGGAGGCCGTAGATTTCCGGGCCCCCTTGGAGGTTGCGCTGCACGATGGCCGGGACCAGCGCACCGATGGCCACCAAATTGACAACCAGAGCTACCACCATCATCCCCCGAAAGACGGGAAAGACGTGGAGCACCTCCCACCCCTCTCGCAGGGATGACCTAAATCCCCGAAGGCCGGAATCGCCGGAATCTCTCCTCCCCTGACCGGAGGGGCTAGGCCGTATGTCCTCGGGCAGGGTGCGAACGCCGAGGGCCCCCAACAGGAAGGAGAGAGCATCCACCAGGAACGCCCACAGGGTTCCCACGGCGGCGATCACGATCCCGGCCAAGCCCTTACCGACGATCTCTGCGCCCGTCAACGTGCTGCTCAGGAGGCCGTGGGCGACGACTAAGTCGCCGCGCGCGATGATGCGGGGGAGGAAGGCCATCGCGGCTTGGGAGAAGAACTGCCCTAGGACTTGCAGGACGAAGACGGCTCCAAAGGCCAGCCAGGGGGTTAACATCCCCTTCCAGGCCGCCAGGGCAACGAGCGCGACAACCCCGGCCCGCCAAAGATCCGCGTGGATCATGATCCGACGACGATCCCAGCGGTCGACCAGCGTACCGCTCACGAGGTTGATTAGGATGACCGCCACGCGGTTTGCGATGGTCACCCCGGCCGCGGCCAACGTTGAGCCGGTGCCGGTGTAGACCAGCCACAGGAGCGCCAGATCGAAGAAGGCATCCCCCAGCCGTGAGCCCCCTCGCGTGAGGAGGAAGACGGAGAAGGCTCGGTTCTTCAGCACACGCACATAGGATTCAGCCTTGGTCCTCATGGTCGCGTGAACGTCGAGCGGCAGCGTCGAGCACCGGCGGCTCCGGCCCCTCGATGAGGTCCACGTGCTTGAGCAGCGTGCCGGAGTTGAGCAGCACAACTCGCTCATCCCGCTGTAGAAAGCCCTCGCGGACGAGCTTGCGGACGACAGCCACCGTGGCTGCCCCCTCGGGCGACGCGAGAAGCCCTTCCGCGCGTGCCAGCTGCTTCATGCTCTCCAAAATCTCGCGGTCCGAGACGGCCACGGCGGTGCCCCCGCTCTCCCGAAGCACCCTCAAGATCAAGCGGTCGGCGAAGGGCTTCGGCACCCGCAGGCCCCCGGCGATCGTCCGCGCCCCCTCCCAGGGCTCCGCTTCGTCCCTGCCCTCATGGAAGGCTCTCACGATGGGCGCGCAGCCCTCGGCCTGGACGGCGATCATCTGGGGGCGCTTTTCGCTGCGGAGCCACCCGAGCGCCCCCAGCTCCTCGAACGCCTTCCAGAAGCCCACCAGCCCCGTCCCCCCGCCCGTGGGGTAGACGATGGCGTCGGGGAGCTCCCACCGAAATTGCTCGGCCAGCTCCAGCCCCATCGTCTTCTTGCCCTCCAGACGATAGGGCTCCTTGAACGTCGAGACGTCGAACCAGCCGTGCTCCTCCCGACCCTGCTGCACGAGGCGTCCGGCGTCGCCGATCAAACCCTTCACCCGAAAGACCCGAGCTCCTGCGGCCTGACAAACGCGCCGATTCGCCAAGGGCGCATCTTCAGGCAGGAAGACGAAGCACTCGAGCCCGGCGCGGGCGGCGTACGCACTTAACGCCTCCGCGGCGTTCCCCGCCGAGGGGATAGCCACTCTCTTGATCCCGAGCTCCACGCACTTCGAGACGGCCATCGCCAGGCCCCGGGCTTTAAAGGTCCCTGTGGGGAGGCGCGTCTCGTCCTTGAGCCACAGGTCCGTAAGCCCGAGGGCTTCGCCCAGGCGGGGCAGGGGCAACAGGGGAGTGATCGTCTCGCCCAGGCTCACGATGTTCCGCTCGTCGAAGACGGGCAGGAGCTCCCGGTAGCGCCACATCGTCGCGGGACGCTCCTCCCATCGCTCCGGAGAGAAGGAGCGCCTTAGAGTCGCGAGGTCGTAGCGGGCGAGCAGGGGCTGTCCGCAGTCGGGGCAGGTCGTCTGCACCCTGCGGGGATCGCACGCCTGCCCGCAGGCGCTGCACTCGAGATGCGTAAAGTAGCTCTTCATCTACTCGAAACCGGGATCGTGGGAGGTGACGATGTGGGTGTTCGTGCTGAGCACCCCCTTGATCTTTCCGATTTCATCCAGCACGATCTCCTCCAGGCGCTGAATGGACAGAAACGACGGGAGCTCCTCGACGCTGACCCGGGCGATGATGTCGTAATCCCCGAAGACGGTGTTCGCCCGGGCGACGTGCTCCTGCTTGCGCAGCTTCTCCACGACCTCCTTCGAGCGACCTCCTTCGCAGCGGATGAGCACATACGCTTGAACGGCCATCCGGTCCTCCTTCTCTTCCTCGGGAATGTGCCCTATCATACACGGCGGATCGGCTCGGGGAAAGGGACCGCTATGCGCGAACGCGAGATGATCCGGCTGCTGCAACGGAAGCTCCCCACGATCGGGGACGACGCCGCAGTGCTGCCCTTCGGGGAGACGCACTTGGTGCTCACCACGGACATGCTCTATCGGGGGAGCGATATCCCCGAAGGAGCGAGGCCGTGGGCGATCGGCTGGCGGGCCGTGGCCGTCTCGCTGAGCGATCTGGCCGCGATGGGTGCCCGGCCCCTGGGCGTGGTGCTCGCCCTGGGGGCGCCCCGCTTCGACTTCGAGCGCGGGCTTCTGGAGGGCGTTCTGGAGGGAGCGTTGGCCTGTTGCGACTCCGTGGACGCCCCTTACGTGGGCGGCGACCTCTCCGCGCACCGCGAGCTTACGCTGGTGAGCGCCGCCGTGGGCGAGGCCGAAAGGCCCGTCCTGCGGAAGGGGGCGCGGGTGGGCGACCTCGTGTGCGTCACGGGCGCCATGGGGCGCACCGCCGCCGCCTTGAAGCTCTTCGAGCGCGGGGACCGAGAGCGGGCCAACAGGTTGTTCGCGTTCCCGCCCCGGGTGCGCGAGGGGCGGGCGCTGGCCCCGTACGCCACGAGCCTGATCGACGTAAGCGACGGCTTGGCCCGCTCGCTCCACCTCTTGGGGGAGGCGGGCGAAGTGGGCTTTCGGGTGGAGTACGAGGCGATCCCCGTCGTGCCCGAAGTGGAGGAGCTGGCCCAAAGCGCCGAAGAACGGCGGGAGATGGCCCTCTTTTGGGGAGAGGACTTCGAGCTGCTCTTCACCCTGCCCCCCGGGTACCTTCGGCGAGCAGGGGAAGCCGTAGAGTTTGCGGTCATCGGGGAAGTCGTTCCCCCAAGCGAGGGCATCCGACTGGAGGAGGCACCGGGCAGGGCGAATCCCCTGGAGGACCGAGGCTATGAGCACTAAGCCCAAAGAGGGAGGGGAGGAGGTGAAGGGGAGGGCGGCTGCCAGCACGTGCGGGGGGTATTCCGCCCTCCCCTTGTGCGAAGGAGGGGAAGAGCTATCGCGGCATCTCGTCTCCCTTGCTCGGGAACCGCATCGGCATCCCCATCAGCATCAGAGTCCCCATCCCATCAGGAGGGAGGCGAGCACCCGGCGGGAGAGCTCCGGGGTCCGATCCAGGACGTACCAGAACGACCGCGGGTGGAAGGCCAGAAGCTCCACGGGCGTCTCGCTCACGTAGGAGGCGACCTGGGGCCCGCCGCTCACGATCGCCAAGCCCCCCAGAAGCGCCCCGGGGCCGAGGCGCGCCAGCGGCTTGCCCGCCTTTTGCACCCGCACGGTCCCCTCCACGATCACGAGGAACTCCCAGGAGTAGCTCCCCTCGGTGAGGATCTCTCGACCCGCTTCGACGTTCACGAGGTCGGCGTGCCGGGCGATCCGCTCCAGCTCTCGGGTGCTCAGTCCCCGAAAGAGCGGAACTCCTCTCAGGGTTTCGACCTTCTCGTCCGCACGCCCGCGCAGCGAGAGCGAGCGCCACATCCCCCGGCGCTCCTCCGCCCGCGGGCTCCGCTCCTTGCCGCTCTCTAGCCCCTGCTCCAAGACCATTTCTCCTTTCATCTTCTCTTCTCCTTTCCTTTGCTTTCACTTCACTTATGGATCACGACGGACATCGCGTTCACGCTGCGCCCCTCGCTCCGGCCCCATAGGCGGGATCACGGCACAAAAGACCGCCCGACTTGAGCTCAGCTCAGGCCTTCTGCCTCAGCTCCGGGGCACGAGCGAAAGGACGATTACTGGATCTGGGTCTTCTGGGACTTCGTACAGATCGGGCCTCGCAGGCCCAGGACGATATGTCCCCATCCAGTGGGGCTCGGAAGGACAAAGACCGAGGAAGGGGAATAAAGACAGAGGAGAGATCCGGGGGAACCGACAATCTGCGTAGTACCGTCTGACCGTCTGAACACCACAAGACTCCCCCTTTCGCAAGGATGTGGGGACTCATTATACCTGGGGAGGATGGGCTTGTCAAAAGGGGGAGACGACTCGTCGAATCTGCCCCCTGATGGTACAATCCGAAAGGTTGTACGGCATCGTGGGACGGCGCAGGGGTATCGATGGGGTCTCTGGGGGTTGCGGAAGCGACGCGTCCGAAGGGCGATGACCAAGAGAAAGGGGTGTCAATGAAGGCCGACACCGGCCCGCTCCGGCGAGCGCGGCTCCGGGTGCGGGTCTACGGCGCGGTGCAAGGTGTAGGCTTCCGCCCCTTTGTCTACCGTCTGGCTCAGGAGCTGGGTCTGACCGGATACGTCCAAAACTCTGCCTCCGGTGTCACGCTGGAGGTGGAGGGCCCCTTGGACCGGCTGGAGGCGTTTCGGGAGCGGCTCATCACGGAAGCTCCCCCTAACGCTGTGATCCACCGCGTTGAGTGTGAGTCCTGTGCGGTCCGGGGGGATTCCCGCTTCGTCATCCGCGCCAGCGATGCAGAGGGGGGACAGACCGCCTTTGTGCTCCCCGATGTGGCGACTTGCTCCGATTGCTTGCGGGAGATCTTCGATCCCTCGGACCGAAGGTATCGCTATCCCTTCACAAACTGCACGAACTGCGGACCCCGCTTCACGATCCTAGAGGCCTTGCCTTATGACCGTTCCAACACGACCATGAAGGCGTTCTCCATGTGCGCCGCCTGCCGCGAGGAGTATGAAGATCCCCGAAATCGCCGGTTCCATGCTCAACCGAATGCCTGCCCGGCGTGCGGTCCGCATGTGGAGCTTTGGGGGCCCGATGGGGTCCCGCTTGCCCGGGAGGACGAGGCCCTGCGGCAGACGGTGGAGGCCCTGCGCAGCGGGCAGATCGTGGCGGTGAAGGGGTTGGGGGGCTTCCACCTCTGGGTGGACGCTCGGGACGGCCGAGCCGTGTCGGAGCTGCGACGGCGCAAACGGCGAGGAGAGAAACCGTTTGCCCTGTTATATCCCTCCCTTGCGGTCTTGGAAGCCCATGCCTACCTCTCCCCGCTGGAGGCCGATCTCCTCCAGTCCCCTGAAGCTCCGATCGTGTTGCTGCGACGCACGAGCCGCGGAGAGCGGGAGATCGCCTCCGAGCAGATCGCTCCCTATACCCCGTACTTGGGAGCGATGCTCCCCTACACCCCACTCCATCATCTGTTGCTCCACGATCTGGGGACTCCCGTGGTGGCCACCAGCGGCAACCTCGCAGAGGAGCCCCTTTGCATTGACGAGAGGGAGGCGCAAGAGCGCTTAGCGGGCATCGCGGACCTGTTCCTCGTGCACAACCGGCCCATCGCTCGTCCTTGTGATGACTCTGTCGTGCGGGTCATTGGGGGACGGCCCGTCCTCCTGAGGAGGGCTCGAGGGTACGCTCCCCTGCCCCTCACCCTGCCGGAGGCGTGGCCCTTGCCCCCCGTCTTGAAGGGCTCCGGAGCGCTGCTGGCCGTCGGTGGACACCTCAAGAACACCGTGGCTCTGGCGATCGGACGCCACGTCTTTTTGAGCCAACACGTCGGCGACCTCGACACGGCCTTGACTCGACGAGCGTTCCTGCAGGCGATACGCGACCTGACCGCGCTCTACCGGCGTGAGCCGTCGGGCGTGATTTGCGATGCCCATCCGGATTACGCCTCCACCCAACACGCCCGTCGGCTTGGGAAACCTCTCCAGCGGGTGCAGCACCACGTAGCCCACGTATGGGGCTGCGTGGCGGAGCACGACGTGGAGCTCCCGGCGCTGGGTGTCGCGTGGGACGGGACGGGTTACGGGCCCGATGGGACCGTCTGGGGAGGAGAGTTCTTCGTCCTCACCCCTCCGGGGCGGGCGGAAAGGGTGGCTCACCTGCGACGCTTCCCTTTGCCGGGGGGCGAGCAAGCCGTCCGGGAGCCCCGTCGTGCTGCTCTGGGGCTGCTGTACGCCCTGTGGGGGGATCGGGCCTTCGCTCGTCGCGACATCCCTACGCTCCGGGCCTTCTCGCCTCCGGAGCTCGAGGTCCTCCGCGGAATGCTCCGCAAGCGGGTGCGCTGCCCGGAGACCTCCAGCGCCGGCCGGCTCTTCGACGCGGTGGCTTCCCTAGCAGGGGTCCGACAGCGCACGAGCTTTGAAGGCCAAGCGGCGGTCGAGCTGGAGCATCGGGCGGAGCAGGTCTCCGCGCTGGCTCCCGACCTTCCCGAGGAGAACCTGCCTCGCTGGGGCTTCGCCCTCCTCCGCCGGGGAGGGATGTGGACCGTCGACTGGGAACCTTTCGTGATAGCCCTCCTAGGGGATCCCGAACGCCCGTCGGGGGAGCGCCGACCGAGAGCGGAGGAGATCGCTTGGGCGTTCCATCGCGCGTGTGTAGAGGCCATAGTCACGCTGTCTCGACAGATCGGTCTTCCTCGGGTGGTGCTGAGCGGCGGGTGCTTTCAGAACCGCCTGCTCACGGAATGGAGCCTCCGACGGTTGAAGGAGGAGGGAATAGACGCCTTCGTCCCCGAGCGGGTTCCCCCCGGCGACGGGGGCCTAGCGCTGGGCCAAGTCGCGGCGGCGATCTGGCAACTCACCCAACTCCCGTCCCGGCGCGGAGGAGGAGAGGATGTGCCTAGCCGTCCCCGGACGGATCGTTGAACTCCAGGAGGAAGGGCCGTTGGCCCGGCAGGGGCGCGTCGACTTCGGCGGCCTCGTCAAGACCGTGAACTTGACGCTTGTCCCCGAGGCGCGGGTTGGGGACTACGTCTTGGTCCACGTGGGGATTGCGATCAGCGTGGTGGACGAGCGCGAAGCCCGACGAGTCCTGGAGTTCCTCCAGCAAGAAGCTCCCGAAGATCTGGAAGAGCTTCGGATCCCCGAGGAGGGAGGCTGAGCTGAGATGCGGTTCCTAGAGGAGTACCGTGATCGGCGGTGGGCCCAACGCTACGCCCGCCTGATCGCCCGGACCGTAACCCGTCCCTGGACCCTCATGGAAGTTTGTGGAGGGCAGACGCACGCCATTGTGCGCTTTGGAATTGATGAACTCCTGCCCGACGAGATCACCCTGGTCCACGGACCGGGATGCCCGGTCTGCGTCACGCCCGTGGAGATCTTGGACAAGGCCCTGTACCTCGCAGCCCAGCCGGGGGTGATCTTCTGCTCGTTCGGGGACATGTTGCGGGTGCCGGGCAGCCAAGGCGACCTCCTCCGCGTAAAAGCACAGGGCGCAGATGTGCGCATCGTATACTCTCCCTTGGACGCGGTCCGCTTGGCCCAGCGCTATCCCGATCGCGAGGTCGTCTTCTTCGCGGTGGGCTTCGAGACCACCGCGCCGGCGAATGCCTTGGCGGTGCGGCAGGCGCACGCCCTGGGGCTGAAGAACTTCTCGCTGCTGGTGGCCCACGTCCTCGTCCCTCCCGCGATGGAAGCGATCCTGCGTTCTCCGGCCAACCGGGTCCAAGGGTTCCTCGCCGCAGGTCACGTGTGCACCGTGATGGGCTACGAGGAATACCGCCCACTCGCCCGCCGCTACCGGGTGCCCATCGTCGTAACGGGCTTCGAGCCCCTAGACCTCCTCCAAGGGATCTATCTCTGTGTGCGGCAGTTGGAGGAAGAACGCTTCGAGGTGGAGAACCAGTATGCACGATCGGTACGGCCGAAGGGCAACCGAGAGGCCCAACGACTGATCCGGGAGGTCTTCGAGGTCGTGCCCCGGAAGTGGCGGGGCATGGGGGAGCTGCCCCGGAGCGGCTTGGGGCTGCGCGCCCCCTATCGGCAATACGACGCCGAGCACAAGTTCGCGCTGTACAGCTCCGGCTCCGATGAGCCGGAGGACTGCATCGCCGGGCTTGTCCTTCAAGGGATCAAGAAGCCTCCGGACTGCCCCGCCTTTGGGACCCGTTGTACCCCGGAGCATCCCTTGGGAGCTCCCATGGTCTCCTCCGAGGGGGCTTGTGCGGCGTACTATCGCTACCGCCGCCGTCCGTCCGAAGGCCACGGGCGCCGGGAGGAGGTGTCTGCCTCCGAATGACGGAACGGGAAGCTCGATTCTCCTGCCCCCTTCCCCGGGACGACTCCCCCCACGTCTTGCTGGCCCACGGAGGGGGAGGTCGCCTGATGGGGCGGCTCCTCGAAGGGATCGTATCGGCGCTGGGCGGCCCGCCGCTTGAGCATCGCCACGATGGAGCCGTCCTGGCCCTCCCCCTGGAGGGAGGGGACCGAGCGGCGTTCACCACCGACTCCTATGTGGTGAGCCCCCTCTTCTTCCCCGGCGGCGACATCGGAAAGCTCGCCGTTTACGGAACGGTGAACGACTTGGCCATGTGCGGCGCGCGCCCGGCCTACCTGAGCGTGGGGATGATCCTGGAGGAAGGCCTGCCTTGGGAGACGCTCGAGCGCGTGGTGGAATCGCTGCGAGAGGCTGCCGACCGAGCTGGGGTCTACATCGTGACCGGCGACACGAAGGTCGTGGACAAGGGAAAGGGCGACGGCCTGTTCCTCAACACCGCGGGCTTGGGGATCGTGCCGTCGGGCGTAGAGGTCCGTCCTTCGGAGGTCCGGCCGGGAGACGTCGTGCTGCTCAGCGGGGACTTGGGACGCCACGGGATCGCCATCCTCGCCACCCGGGAAGGGCTGGAGTTCGAGACCGCCATCGAGAGCGACTGCGCTCCGCTGCACGAGCCGGTCCTCCGGCTCCTAGCCGAAGGGGTCGAGGTGCACTGCATGCGCGATCTGACCCGGGGAGGACTGGCCAGCGCGTTGCTGGAGATCGCGCAAAGCACTCAACTGCACATCGAGATCGAGGAGACCGCGATCCCCGTGCGGCCCGAGGTCCAGGCTGCCTGCGAGCTGCTGGGCCTCGATCCCCTCTATGTGGCGAACGAGGGGCGCTGGGTCACCTTCGTGCCCGAGGGGGAAGCGGAGCGCGCGTTGACCCTCTTAAGGGACTACCCCGTAAGCGCGGAAGCCTGCGCGATCGGTCGCGTCCTGCCCGCCTCGGAGGCCCTCGGCGGGCTCGTGACGCTGCGCACCGCGATCGGGACAACCCGAACGGTGGACTGGCTAAGCGGCGAGCAGCTTCCCCGCATCTGCTAGGGGGGGCCTTCATCCCCCCCAGGTGCAATGACTCCCTTCGCGCTCTATACTGACCCCTCAGAGGGATAGGCGACCACAGAGGAGGCGTTGCCCATGTTCTACGCCGTCGTGCTCGCGGGGGGAAGCGGGACGCGCTTTTGGCCCAAAAGCCGCAAAGATCAGCCCAAACAGCTCTTGGACATCATCGGGACCAGCCCCCTGATCGCCCAGACCTTGGAACGCCTCGAGGGCCTGTTCACCCGGGAGCGCGTCCTGGTGGTCACCCAAGCCCGGCAGCTCGAGGGGGTCCGCAGGCACATCGACCTCCCGGAGGAGAACCTCCTCGGGGAACCCTACTCCCGCAACACGGCGGCGGCCATCGGGTTGGCCGCCCTCGAGCTGAAGCGCCGCGAGGGCGAAGAGGCCGTCTTCGCCGTCCTCCCCTCCGATCACTACATCGACGACCTCGACGCCTTCTTAAAGACGCTGCTCTTGGCCAAGGAGGTCGCCCGGATGGGCTTTCTGGTCACCATCGGCATCCGGCCCCGCTACCCCGAGACGGGCTACGGCTACCTCGAGCTGGGCGAGCCCCTCTTGGACCTGGGCTTCCAGGGCATCTATCACGTGAAGCGCTTCGTGGAGAAGCCCGACCTCCCCACCGCCGCCCGCTACGTCGAGCAGGGGACCTTCCTCTGGAACAGCGGGACGTTCGTCTGGCAGGTCCAGACCCTGCTGGAGGCAATCGCCCGCCACCTCCCCGATCTCCACCGGGGACTCCAGCGGATCGAGCAGGCGGACCACGACCCCGACGAGATCGAGCGCATCTACAAGGACCTCCCCGACATCAGCATCGACTACGGGGTGATGGAGAAGGCGGACAACTGCGCCGTGGTCATCGGGGACTACGGCTGGAGCGACGTGGGCTCCTGGTCGGCTCTGGCCGAACTCCTGGAGAAGGACGAACGGGGGAACGTCCGGCGGGGCGAGGTCGTGGCGGTGGACTGCTCCAACTCCGTCTTGTACAGCGACGACGGGCTCATCGGCGCCTTGGGCCTGCGGGACATGGTCGTCGTATACTCCGGCGGGGCCGTCTTGGTCTGCCCCGTGGAGCGCTCCCAGGACGTCCGCAAAGTGGTGGAGAAGCTCAAGGAGCTGGGAAAGGAACGGTATCTCTAGCTCAAACCCATGAAGCCAGGGGGGAAGCCGCGTTCGGCCCGTTGGGTGCGGAGGATCGCCTTCATCGGCGATTACCCCCCGCGCCGCTGCGGGATCGCGGCGTTTACCCACGACCTCTGCGAGGCGATCGCGGAGCAGTACCCCGACATCGACTGCTTCGCCGTCGCCGTCACGGACCGCGAGGAGGGGTACGACTATCCCCCCCGAGTCCGCTTCGAGATCCCCGAGGAGAACCTGGCCTCCTATCGACGGGCCGCGGAGTTCCTCAACACCAACCACGTCGATCGGGTCTGCGTCCAGCACGAGTACGGCATCTACGGCGGCCCGGAGGGGCGCTACCTCTTGGCCCTCTTACACGAGCTGCACATGCCCACCGTCACCACCCTCCACACGATCCTCAAGGAGCCCAACCCCGAGCAGCGGCACGTGCTCGAGGAGCTGGCCCGCCTCTCGGATCGCCTGGTGACCCTCAGCCGCAAGGGGGCCGAATTCCTCACGGAGATCTACGGGGTCCCCCCGGAGAAGATCGACCCCATCCCCCACGGCATCCCCGACATGCCCTTCGTGGACCCCAACTTCTACAAGGACCAGTTCGGGGTCGAGGGGCGCACCGTCTTGCTGACCTTCGGCCTCCTCTCCCGGAACAAGGGGATCGAATACGTATTGGACGCGCTCCCTGCGATCGTGAAGCGCCACCCCGAGGTGGTGTACATCGTGCTCGGCCCCACCCATCCCGGCGTGGTCCGCCACGAGGGGGAGGTCTACCGCCGCTCCCTCGAGGAGCGCGTCGCGAAGCTCCGCCTCGAGGAGCACGTGATCTTCGACGCCCGCTTCGTGAGCTTAGAGGAGCTGATCGCCTACATCGGGGCCGCCGATGTCTATATCACGCCCTACCCCAACAAGGAGCAGATCTCCTCGGGGACGCTCTCCTACGCCCTGGGGGCGGGCAAGGCGATCGTCTCGACCCCCTATTGGTACGCCGAGGAGCTGCTGGCCGACGGGCGCGGCGTGCTGGTGCCCTTCCGCGACTCGGAGGCCCTCGCCGAGGCCGTCTGTGAGCTTTTGGAGAACGAGACGGAGCGGCACGCGATGCGCAAGCGCGCGTATCTCTTCGGTCGGGAGATGATCTGGCCCAAGGTGGCCCAACGGTATCTGGAGAGCTTCAAGCGGGCGCTGGAGGAGCGGCTGCGGTCGCCTCGGCCTCGGGTCTCTTTGAGAACCCCAAGCTCCCGGGAGCTTCCGCCCCTCAAGCTCGACCACCTCCTGCGCCTCACGGACGACACGGGCCTGCTGCAGCACGCCTCCTTTGGGGTTCCCCACTACCAAGAGGGCTACACCACGGACGACAACGCGCGGGCCCTCTTGCTGGCGGTCACCCTGGAGCAGCTGGGCGAGCCCTCGGGGAACGCGCAGCACGCGCAAGGGGTTCAAGCCCGCGTCCGGGAGCTGGCCCCTCGGTATTTGGCCTTCCTGCGCTACGCCTTTGACCCGGGGACGGGCCGCTTTCGGAACGTCTTGGGGTATGACCGTCGCTGGCGGGAGGAGGTCGGGTCCGAGGACAGCCACGGACGGGCGCTCTGGGCGCTGGGGGCCGTGCTCCACCGCTCGCACCGCCACGATCTTCGGGGCCTGGCGGCCTGGCTCTTCGAGGGGGCCCTCCCCGCGGCCCTTGAGCTCAAGAGCCCTCGGGCGTGGGCCTTCGGTCTGCTGGGGCTGTGGGAGTACCTCCAAGCGTTCCCCGGGAGCCGCGAGGCCCTGCGCGCCGCCCAGGAGCTGGGCGAGCGGCTCTTTAAGCTTTACGAGAGGAACGCATCGAAGGAGTGGCCCTGGTTCGAAGATCAACTCACGTACGACAACGCGACGCTCCCCCACGGGCTGCTGCTCGCCGGGGAGGTCCTCAAGCGCTCGGAGATGAGGGACGCGGCACTCGAAGCCCTGGAGTGGCTGGTGGGCGTTCAAAAGGCCGAGGAGGGGCATTTTGTCCCCATCGGCAATCGGGGGTTCTACCCGCGGGGGGGCGAGCGGGCGCGCTTCGATCAGCAGCCCATCGAAGCTTATGCAACCGTGGCCGCGGCCCTGACGGCCCACCGGCTCACGGGGAAGGGACGGTGGCACGAGGAGGCCCACCGGGCGTTTGAGTGGTTCTTGGGGCGAAACGACCTGGGCCTGCCGCTGTACGACCCGCAGACGGGGGGCTGCCGGGATGGGCTTCAGCCCGACGGCGTCAACGAGAACCAGGGGGCCGAGTCGACGTTGGCGTTTCTCCTCTCGCGGGTGGAGCTGGCACGACACGAGGACACTCATCGCCTGGCGCTCGTGGACGCACGCGTACAACCCTCTAACGGGAACGGGAACGGAAAGGGGGAAGACTAGTGGCTGCAGTGCTCATCATCCCGGAGCGGAACGAGGGAGAAGCGCCCCTCTTCGTGGCGGAGCAGGGGTTGCGGGCGCAGCCCATCAAGGCCGTCTTCCTCGTCGACGGCTGGTCCTCCGACGACACGTTCGTGAAGCTCTCGCGCGCGATCCCGGAGATGCAGCTGCGCCATCCCAACCGTCGCATCGAGCTCTTTCGGAGCTATCTTAGGGCCACGGGCAAGGGGGGCGCGATGGTGACGGGGCTCCAGCGCGCCTTGGCCGCCGGATACGATCCGATCGTCTTTTTAGACGGGGACATCCAATCCGTGACCCCGCGTTGGTGTGAGCTCCTCCTGGAGGCGCTCCACGAGCAGGGGGCCGCGATGGCCCGGGGGTACTTCGACCGCAGCCCCTTGGACGCCCAGATCACCCGCCACGTCACCCGGCCCCTGATGGCCCTCTACTTCCCCGAGGGACGCCGCATCCAACAGCCCTTAGGGGGAGAACTCGCCCTGACCGCGGAGCTGGCCCGCTTCTTGCTCGAGGGCCAGATGATCGACCCGCCCCATCACTGGGGGATCGACACCTTCTTCACTGTGAACACCGTGGTGGAGGGCTTCCCCGTCGTGGAGGTCTACCTCACCCAGAAGACCCACAAGCCCAAGAGCCTGACGCAGCTGCGGCAGATGTTCATCGAGTGCTTCGACGAGATGTGCCGCCAGATCGACTTCCACGGGCGGCTGGAGCGGGTCCCCGAGCTGGGGGAGATCTCCGTCACCGTGGTGCGCCCGGAGCGCCCGCCTGAGCGGGTGGGGCAAGACGTCCGGACCCTGCAGTACGTCAAGCTCGAGGAGCAGCGGGAGCGCTTCTTCACCTTCGTGCGGGGGCTGCGCCACCCTCAGGAGCGGCTGGAGGAGCTGGAGGTCTCCCCCGAGCTGCGGGCGTTGGTGCTCGCGCTCTTCGACCCCGAGCAGTTCGAGAAGCGCAGCTCCGAACTCAACCCCGAGACGTGGGTTCCCCTTCTGGATCAGCTGGCCCGCGGGTACATCCGGCGGAACTACCACGTAGTGTATCACGACGTCCTCTTCGCCTGCTGGCAGCTGCGGGCCCTGGCGTTCGCCCACCACGAAGCCGAAAGCTTTGAGAAGGCCGAAGAGGCCACGGAACGTCAAGCCCAGTACGCCTACGAGTACGGGGAGCGGTATCGTGCTTCTCGCTGAAGAATGGCCGAACCCTATCCTCCGCTGCCGGACGGCAGGGAATTTGACCCCGAAGAGTGGGAGCCGATAGCGGAACATACCGAACCCGCCCGCGGAAGGCACAAGCGCGGATGGAGCATTCAAACCGTATATCGCCACAAGCGTACCGGAGAGATCGTCACTCGACATCGGATTGAGAAAGCGGGTAAGATCGTCCATGACCACTTTCGGCCCGGAGGTGCGAAGACTCGACCATGAGCCCTACGCCCAAGCTCCCGACGATCGACGAGCTGAAGCACGAGGTCCTTGAGGTGCTCGCCAACGATTATGAAGACCTGGAGCAGCTGAGGGACCTCTTGGGCAAAGTCCCTTCCCAGCGATTGCGGGAGGCCCTCTGGGAGCTCATTCAAGAGGGCTTGGTGGAGTGCCTGAGGCCCTCGAGGACGGCCCTGCATCCCGTGTCGAACCCGAACCCTTCGGAGCTTGCTACCTATTGGTTCGCACTGACCGAGGAGGGCGAACGGCGCTTAGAACCGTCTTCTCAGCCCTAGCGTTTGATCTCGTTGCAAGCAGGTCCATGCGCATCGGGATGCTGGCGCCCATCGCCTGGCGGGTCCCGCCCCGGCACTACGGCCCCTGGGAGCGGGTCGTCTCCCTCCTCACGGAGGGGCTCGTCGAGCGCGGGGTAGAGGTCACGCTGTTCGCCACCGCCGACTCCCTCACCCGAGCGCGGCTGGTGGCCGTCTGCCCCCGCCCCTACGAGGAGGATCCCGAGATCGACCCCAAGGTCTGGGAGGGGCTCCACATCGCGGAGGCCTTCGAGCGCGCCCGCGCCGGGGAGTTCGACCTCTTGCACAACCACTTCGACTTCCTGCCCCTCACGTACAGCGGTCTGGTGGACATCCCCGTGCTCACCACGATCCACGGCTTCTCCTCGGAGAAGATCCTGCCCGTCTACGAGAAGTACAACGGACAGGTCTATTACGTCTCGATCAGCCACGCCGACCGCCACCCGAAGCTCGACTACGTCGCCACGGTCTATCACGGCATCCCCGTCGAGGAGTTCACCCTGCGCCGCGAGCGCGGGGACTATCTGCTCTTCTTCGGGAGGATTCATCCCGACAAGGGGGCTGCGGAGGCCATCGAGGTCGCCCGGCGCTCCGGGAGGAGGCTGGTGATCGCGGGCATCGTCCAAGACGAGAAGTACTTCGAGGAGCGGGTGAAGCCTCATCTCAACGGAAACATTGAGTACATAGGCTCCGTCGGGGGTCGGGAGCGGGACAAACTCCTCGGGGGCGCGTACGCTCTACTGCACCTCATCAACTTTGACGAACCCTTCGGGCTCAGCATGGTGGAGGCGATGGCCTGCGGCACGCCCGTGATCGCCCGCCCGCGCGGGGCGGTCCCCGAGGTCGTAAGAGACGGGGAGACCGGCTTCCTCGTCCACACGGTGGACGAGGCCGTCGAGGTCCTCCCCCGGGTGGCGCAGCTCGACCGCGGGAGGATCCGCCGACACGTGGAGGAGCGCTTCCGCGCCGAGCGGATGGTGGAGGACTACCTCCGGGTCTACCGGCAGATCCTGGGCTCATGACGGAGTTCGTCCTGGGGATCAACTACTGGCCCATCTCGAGCGCGATGGGCTGGTGGAAGCGCTTTCCGCCGGAGGAGGTGGAGCGGGACTTCGCCCGCATTCGGAGCGCGGGATTGGAGATCGTACGCATCTTCTTGCTGTGGGAAGACTTTCAGCCCGCCCCTCAGGAGATCTCCGAAGGAGCCCTTCATCGTCTTCAGACGACGGCCCATATCGCGAGCGCTCACGGGCTGAAACTGCTGATCACGCTCTTTACGGGTCACATGAGCGGGGCCAATTGGCTCCCCGCGTGGGCCCTCTCCTCCCGATCGGGGGCGGGGGCAAACGCCTCGCAGCGATTTCCGACGATCTCGCAGGGGCGCGTCGGGGATGCCCTTCCCCGCAACTGGTACACGGACGAGGAGGTACAGCGAGCACAGGAAGTCCTGGCCGAGCGCGTGGGCGAGGAGCTGAAAGACCACCCCGCCGTCTGGGCCTGGGACCTGGGGAACGAGAACTCGAACGTCTGCGTGCCGCCCTCGCGGGAGCTGGGGCTGCGATGGCTTAAGCGCATGGCCGGGGCGCTCCGCCGCGCGGGCGCGCGGCAGCCCCTCACGCTGGGACTGCACATGGAAGACTTAGAAGAGGACCGCCGTCTGGGCCCCGCCGAGGCGGCTCCAGTCTGCGATTTCCTCTCCATGCACGGGTACCCGGTGTACGTCTCCTGGGCCGACGGCCCCAAGGACCCCTGGGTGCTCCCCTTCTTGGGGATGATCACCCACTGGCTCGGCGGCGGAAAGCCCGTCTTGTTCGAGGAGTTCGGGGCACCCACCCGACTTCCCTCCGAGGTTCCTACCGAATCGCTCCCCGTACCCCTTCTTACCGAGGAGGAGGCAGCAGGGCTCATCGCACAGGCCCTCACGCTCTTGAGGCGCTTTGGGATGGTGGGCGCGCTCCTCTGGTGCTACGGGGACTACGATCCCGCCCTCCGGCACGATCCCCCCTTCGATCGCGCGCCCCACGAGCTGCGCTTCGGACTCTGGCGCGCCGACGGCTCGGAGAAGCCCGCCGTGGGCGTCGTCCGCCGCTTCGCCCAAACCCCCTCCCGGAACCGCGAACCCGAGGGAGGCCCGGACACGGGTTGGATTGACATCCCGCCCGAGAGGTTTTATACAGATCCCCGTGCGCATCTCGTGCGCCTCTACCGGCGCTTCCGGGAGCGCTTTTCGTCTTGAGCCAAACCACGAGCACCGGAGACGAGGAGGCCGAGGATGAGGACCACCACGAATCGCCGTTATGAGACGCTCTTTCACCGCCACGAGCGAAATCCCATCCTGACGGCGGCGGACTGGCCCTATCCCGTCAACTCCGTCTTCAACGCCGGGGCGACCCTCCTGCCCGACGGCACCACGCTCCTGTTGTGTCGGGTGGAGGACCGCCGCGGCCACTCCCACCTCTGCGCCGCCCGCTCCCGAAACGGGGTGGACGGCTGGAAGATCGACCCCGAGCCCACCCTCCTGCCCGACCCCGAACGCCACCCCGAGGAGCTGTGGGGCATCGAAGACCCCCGGATCACCTACGTGCCCGAGCTGGAGAAGTACGCCGTGGTGTACACGGCCTACTCCCGCAGCGGTCCCGCGGTCGCGCTGGCTTTGACCCAAGACTTTCGACACTTCGAGCGCTGCGGCGTGATCATGCCCCCGGAGGACAAGGACGCCGCTTTGCTGCCGCGGCGCATCCGGGATCGCTGGGCGCTCATCCACCGGCCTGTGGGCCCGATGGGGGCCCACATCTGGGTTTCGTACTCGCCGGACCTCACCCACTGGGGGGAGCAGAAGCTCGTGCTGGAGACCCGCCGCGGCGGGTGGTGGGACTCCGAGCGCATCGGCTTGAGCCCGCCGCCCCTCGAGACCCCCGAAGGGTGGCTCATCATCTACCACGGCGTCCGGCGGACGGTCTCGGGGGCCATCTACCGCCTGGGATTGGCGCTGTTGGACCTTGAGAAGCCCGAGAAATGCTTATTGCGCAGCGACGACTGGGTCTTCGGCCCCGAGGAGCCCTACGAGCGCTTCGGGGACGTGAACAACGTGGTGTTCCCCTGCGGCTACGTCCTCGAGCCCGACGGCGACACCCTGCGGCTCTACTACGGCGCGGCGGACACCTGCATCGCGCTGGCTACCGGAAGCGTCCGGGCGCTCTTGGGGTGGCTCAAGCGCCACGGTCGGGAGCCGGTGATCCCTCCGGCCCTTTGAGATCCCGGAGCCGGTGGATCGCCAGCAGCAAAACCCCTACCGCGAGGAGGACGACGGGCCAGGGATACAGCCCCATCACCACGTCCATAGGGGTGACGCCGGGCTCGGCCTGCCAATAGGCCGCCTCCACGGTGCTCCAGAGGTTGTTCAACGCGTGGGCGACGATGGCGGGATACAGGCTTCCCGTGCGCACCACGAGCCACGCCAGCCAGAGGCCCGCAGGGAACGTGAGGAGCACGTGCAAAGGGTCGATGTGCATAAGGGCGAAGAGCAGGGCGCTTAAGCCCATGGCCGCGGCGGGGGAGTACCGGGAGCGGAAGCCCGCCAGGATGAGCCCGCGGAAGGCCAGTTCCTCGCTGACCCCCGGACCTACGCTCACGGCCAAGGCGTACACGAGAAAGCTTCCCAGGCCCGTGAAGCGAGAGAGCCGCACGAGCTCTTGGAGGTTCTCGGAGGCGAGCTCCGGCGCGATCCGCAGGAGCAGGGCTCCGAGCTGGGCCACCACCACCCCGAGGGCGATCATCCCTATCGGGCCCCACCAATACGCCGTCCGGGGGGCCGGACGGAGGTAGAGCGCCTCCCGATACGGGAAGCGTCCCATGCTCGCGAACGCCAGAGTAGCCCCTACGCTCACCAGCGCTTGGAGGGCGATGAGTAGCGCGTTCGTCACTTGGGAGTCCGCCTCCAGCGGGATGCCCAGCAGCTCCGACAAGAACACCAAAGCGAAGGCGGACAGGAAAAGCACCCCGATGAGGACGAAGAAGAACCCCACCGCGTGACGGGGCTGGGGGAGGCGGGTCTCCGTCACCTTACGATCGTCCTCCGGAAGCCGAGGCGTCATCGCATTTCCACTCCTTGGGGGCGAGGCCCTAGATCCATGGGCGTGTTGTCCCTTATGATTAAGAATGGGCATGACCTTGCGCAAGAGCGGGTTGCGGGTTGGACTGGGTCTGCTGGCGCTCGTGCTGTTGGCGATGGGGCTTTCGAACCTCACGCTCCAGCCGGGCCACCCCTTCGCCGTCGGGGGAGCTCCGCCCGAGGCTGGAGAAACAAAGCCCGTAACGCCCTGGACGCCCGATCTCAGCGAGCTGGGGAAGGTTCTGCTGGCCGTGCTCATCTGGGTCCTCTTCCCTGCTTCGGTGATCTATTTTCTCATCTCGCCGGAGGCCCGACGGCGCGTGCTACGCGATCTGCTCTGGGTCGTGGGCACGATGGTCGTGCTCTACTTCTTCATGAGGGGGTTCGCCCGCCGGCACCTCGGGGGGGAGTCCGCCGTCGAGACCCCTGGGGAGGTCTTGCCTCCCGTCCCGCCGGAGTTCGTCGTCTCGCCGGGGGAGTGGATCACGCATCCGCCGGAGTGGCTCGTCCTCCTGGTGAGCCTGCTCTTTCTGGGCGGGCTCTCCTTAGGGATCTTCCTCCTCTGGCGGGCGCTCCGCCCCGCGCCGCAGACCGAACCGCTCCCTCGGCTGGCGGAGGAGGCCGAAAGCGCTCTCAGGGAGCTGCGGGCCGGTGGGGATCTGCGCGACGTCGTGCTGCGGTGCTACCGCGAGATGGCCCGCGTTCTCCAAGAGGAGCGGGGCCTGCGCCGCCCGAGGGCGATGACCCCGCGGGAGTTCGAGCGCCGCCTCCGGGAAGCGGGCTTGGCCGAGCGGCCCGTAAGCCGACTCACCCGGCTCTTCGAGCGCGTCCGCTATGGAGGGCACCGCCCGGATGCCCGCGAGGAACGGGAGGCCCAAGAGTGCCTCGAGGAGATCGCCGCCGCCTGCCGGAGGGGATCCTCTTGACGCTGTCCCACGTCAACGAACGATCCAGCGCTCGCGCGCGAATCGCGCTGCTCCTCCTCCCCGTGGTCTTGGCGCTTGTATTCCGGGACTTCTTCCGTGAGTCGCTGGTGGTGCCCTTGTTGTACGTCCTCTGGCTCGGGTACGAGTACGTGCGGAGCCTGCCGCAGGCGGCGCTGTGGGGCCTCTTCTTGTTCTTGGGGTTGGTGTGGATCCTGCGCAGCGGACTACGAGTCCCCGTAAGGCGGAAACGCAAGAGGCCGGAGGAAGAGGAGCCGCCGGGACGGGTGGAGGCGTGGCGCGAGCGGGTGCGTCTGGCCCGCCGCAGCCGCGGGGGGTACGGGGAGCGCTACTTCGCGAACCACCTGACCAAGCTGGCCCTTCAGGTCCTGGCCGACCGCCGTCGGGTCGAGCCGCAGCGGCTGCGGCAGGCGCTCTCTCGGGGACGCCCCCATCCGGAACTCGACCTCCCCGACGAGGCGGTCCGGGTGGTGTTGACGGGACTCTCCCGTCCGCCGGAGCGGCCCTCCCACGGTGCCTTAGATCCGGAGCCGCTCCTGCGGGTGCTCGAAGAGGAGCTGCGCATCCTGCCTTCGGACGGGAGGAGTCAAGCGGGATGACGGTGGGCGTGCGGGAAGTCTCCGAGATCGGGCGGCGGGTCCTTGCGGAGGTGGAGCGGGCCATCGTGGGCAAGCGCGCGCTCCTCGAGCAGATCCTGGCCGCGGCGCTCGCCGGAGGGCACGTGCTCTTAGAGGACTATCCGGGCTTGGCCAAGACGCTCACCGCCAAGAGCTTCGCCGCCGCCCTGGGGCTCCGCTTTAAGCGCATTCAGTTTACGCCCGATCTCCTGCCCGGAGACATCACGGGCGGCTACGTCTACGATCGCGCGGAGGGGAAGTTCGTGCTCCGCCGCGGGCCGATCTTCGCCCACCTCGTCTTGGCCGATGAGATCAACCGGGCCTCCCCCAAGACCCAGTCCGCGCTCTTAGAAGCGATGCAGGAGCTCCAGGTCACTTTAGAGGGGGAGACGCTGAAGCTCCCGGAGCCGTTCATCGTGCTGGCTACCCAGAACCCCATCGAGTACGAGGGGACCTTTCCCCTGCCGGAGGCCCAGCTCGACCGCTTTCTGGTAAAACTGTCCGTAGGCTACCCCTCTCCTCAAGAAGAGCAGGAGATCCTGCGCCGCCGCCGGGAGCGGCGGACCGAAGAGGCGCAGCTGCAAAGGGTGACGGACGCCGAGGAGTTCCTGGCGATGCGAAAGAGCTTGGAGGACGTCTACGTCCACCCCGATATCGAGGGTTACATCGTGGAACTCGTCCACGAGACGCGCCGGGACCCGCGGGTGGCCGTGGGCGCAAGCCCCCGAGGGTCGCTCGCGCTTTTGAAGTTGGCCCGCGCCCGGGCTGCCTTAGAGGGCCGCGATTACGTGCTCCCCGACGACGTGAAGGCGTTCGCCGTGCCCGCCCTCTCTCATCGGCTTATCTTGGAGCCGGACCTGTGGATGAAGCGCCGCGCGGCGGAGGAGATCGTCGAATCGCTCCTCGAGCGGGTCCCTGTGCCCGTGATCGAGGACGAGGGAGAGAGCCCTTAACCCTGATTTTGAGCTATGAGATGGATGCGCTCGGTACGGGGAGCGCAGGAGGTGTGGGCACAGATATAGGCCTAGGGAAGGGTGGGAAACGACGTATGGCTCAAGGGAGGGGTCGCTATCTGGAAGCCGGCTTGAGATCATCGGGGACCGCGGTCGTCTTCCTGCACGGGCTCTTCGGAAGCCCCGACAACTGGCGACCCGTGATGGACGCTCTGGCCGATGGATATTACTGCCTCGCGCCTCCGTTCCCCATTGACCATCGGCCCCACCGCCGCCCGCAGGACTTCCGCTCGATCCACCAGCTCACCGACGGGATACGAGAGCTCTTCGAGGAGATGAGGTTGGAGCGGGCCGTCCTCTGCGGGAACTCCTTAGGAGGACAGGTCGCGATCGACTTCTGCCTCCGTTACCCCGAGCGGGCCGAGGGGCTCGTCCTCACCGGGAGCGCCGGACTCTTCGAGCGGAACCTAAGCGGGGGAGAACTCCCCAAGGTGACCCGGGAGTTCATCCGGGAGAAGGCCCGCGAGATCTTCTACGATCCCGACCCCATCGTCACGGAGGAGATGATTGCCGACGTCCAGAGGATGCTCTCGGATCGGCAGTACGTGCGCTTTCTGCTCCGGGTGGCCAAGGCCACCCGGAACTACAACGTGCGCGAGGCGCTCGCGAAGCTCCGGCTGCCCACGCTGGTCCTCTGGGGACGGGACGATCGGATCACCCCGCCGTCGGTGGCCCGCGAGTTCTATGAGCGCCTGCCGCACGCCCGGCTCGTGTTCTTGGAACGCTGCGGCCACTCCCCGCCCATCGAGAGGCCGCGGGCCTTCAGCCGCGCGCTGCGGGCTTTCCTGCAAACCTTACGAACAACCCCTGGCGAGCCCCGTTGACCTCCTCGTAGGCCTCGTGGTATAAACTAGGGCATCTCAAACCCGTCGGAACGAAGGGTATCGTGTGAGGCATCGCCATGACCGACATCCAGACGCAACCGGACGCGCTCCTCGACGTGGAGGCGGAGATCCTCCGCCATCTGTGGTATGAGGGAAAGGCCACGCCCACGGCGCTGTCCGAGGCCCTCGGCCCGGAGCGGGACCTCTCCCTGCTCCACGAGGGCATTGAAGACTTGGCCGCCCGCGGGCTGATCTTCGAGTTCATCATGGCCCCCCAAGCGGGGGAGGAGTCGATCTACTGCCTCACCCGGCGGGCCCACCGGCGCATCCAAGAGGCGCTCCGGGGGTACAACCGCTACCGGCTGCGGGGGTTCTGGGACGCCCTGCGCTACGAGCAGAAGCTGCTGCGCACCGTCTTCCAGCTCGATTCTTGACAGGGATCCGGATCCTTCCGGTAAAATAAAAAAGGACCATCGAAAACGAATGAGCCGCTCCTCTCCGCCCCCTCCCGACGGAAAGGCGCTCTCCGCGGAGCTGCTCTCCTGGTACGCACATCATAAGCGGAGGCTCCCCTGGCGGGACCACCCCGATCCCTATCGCATCTGGATCTCGGAGGTCATGCTCCAGCAGACGCGCGTGGCCTCCGTAGAGCCCTACTACGAGCGCTTTTTGAAGGAATTTCCCACGGTCGAGGCGCTGGCCCGCGCGCCCTTGGACCGGGTGCTCAAGCTCTGGGAGGGCTTAGGGTATTACAGCCGCGCTCGGAACCTCCACCGGGCCGCCCGAGTCGTGGTCGAGCGCCACGGGGGCCGCCTTCCCGCCCAGAAAGACGAGCTGTTGAAGCTCCCGGGGATCGGGCGCTACACCGCCGCGGCCATCCTCAGCTTGGCCTTCGAGCAAGACGAGGTCGTCCTCGACGGGAACGTCCGCCGGGTGGCCAGCCGGGTGCTCGCGGTGCGGGAGGACCCCCGCAAAGCCTCGGTGGAGCGACAGCTGGAGGAAGCTTTGAAAGGTTGGCTCCCCCCGGGCCGGGCGCGGGACTTCAACCAGGCGCTCATGGAGCTGGGCTCCTTGATCTGCCTCCCCAAAGCCCCTCGGTGCTCGATCTGCCCCATCGCGGAGCGCTGCCGGGCGAGGGCCCTGGGGCTCCAGGGGGAGATCCCCCGGCGGGCGAGGCGACGTCCCCTGCCCCACAAGGACGTCGCCGTGGGGCTCCTGCAGAAGGGGGGCAAGCTGCTCATCGTAAGGCGTCCCCCTCAGGGGCTGCTCGGCGGGCTGTGGGACCTCCCCCAAGCGCCGTACGCGTACGAGGGCTCCCCTCGGGAGGCCCTACAGCGGGCTTTCCGGGAACTGGGAATTTCAACGGATGTCGGGGAGGAGTTGACCCGCGTGGAGCACGGGTACTCCCACTTTCGCGTGACCCTGCACGTCTTTCGCTGCGCCCTCCAAGACGGCGCGGATCCCGCTCCCCCCCTCAAGCCCGAGGGCGAATGGGCTTGGGTCCGCCCGCGGGAACTCCCGCGCTACGCCTTCCCCAAGGGGGCGCAGAAGGTCTTTTCCGCGCTCGGGCTCTCTGGGCTAGATCCCGATCAAGAACGGGAAGAGGAACAGAAGCAGCAGGATTTGCAGCAGGAAGAGCAGGAATCCCGAGAGCGGCGGCGGGCTTGACTCCCCCGGGACGGATCGGGTGGGGTCGGGCCCTTGGGGCGAGAGGGTGGTGCGGAATTCGCCGCGGTAGCGGATCTCGAAGGGTCGGCCCTCGTCCACCCCCATGGGAAGCAGGAGGACCCCGGCGCTCACCGCGTTCGCCTCCAAGTTCCCCGGCCTGAAGTCCTCCGTGATGGGGTGGATCCGGTCGTCTCCCAGGAGGTAGACGACGCCGTCTTGGGCGAAGGAGATCTCCAGGGGGCTGAAGTACGAGGTGCGGGTGGGGACCACCAGGGCCAGAAGCGCCCGCCGGTCCACGTAAGGGGCGATCGCCTCTTTGAGGTCGGGCTTAAGGTCGCTTTGCAGGACCTCCTCCGTGATGTAGACGAAGGCGATCAAGAACTGATCGGAGCCGTCGGTCACGAACAGCGTGGCCAACAGCTGGGGATCGATCCCGGTCTTCTCGCTGATCTGCTGCTTGGCCCACTCCTCGAGGGCGGATTGGGCCGAGGTCTCCGCGCTCAGCAGGCCCAGCAAGAGCAACACACCTAGGGCAACGAGCGCCCCGGTCCTTCGGCGAACCATTGAACCCTCCTTTGGGCCTTCCTGGTAAGGGTTAAGGGCTTAGACGCCCACGAGGAAGGCGAACAGCACGGCGAGGAAGACGAACCAGAACGCGAAGAGGAGGAGCAACGTAGCGTCCACCACGACCATCTGCAGCACCCCCTTTCCCCTGTTTCCCAAAGATTATATACATCGTCTTCTCACAGCGCTAGTCGCACTCGGAGAAGCCGCAGTCCCCGCAGACGTAGCAGCCGTTGGTGAACATCAACAACCCCCCGCAGCTGGGGCAGAGCTCCGCCTCGCGCTTCGGCTCGTGACCATTGGTGGCCACCTCGGGATGCGGCTTTCCGGTCCCGGTGGGTTTGACCTCCACCTCCTCCAGGAGGGCCAGCTGCTCGCCGCCTTTCAAATACTCTTCCATCGCCTTGGCGATCGCGTCCGGGACGGAGAAGACGACCTTGCCGTCTTCCTGGACCACGGGCCGCAGGCCCCGGATGAGCGAGAGCTCGTCGATCACCGCCGTGGGCTTCACCCCGGAGCGCAGGGCCAGCGAGATCAGGCGCCCGATGGCTTCCGTAAAGGCCATCGCCGACGACCCCGATTTGCCCAGGTTGGCGAAGACCTCGACCATGCCCTTCTCATCGGCGTTGATTGTCACATAGAGGTTGCCCATCTCCGTCTTCATGCGGTAGGTCCGCCCGGAGACGACCTTGGGACGGGGGCGCGGGGTGCGGGTGGCCCGCACCGTCTCTTGTTCTTGGGCCCTGGCCTTCCCCTCCGTGAGGAGGATCCCCTCCCGCGAGCCCTCGCGGTAGACGGTGATCCCCTTACATCCCAGCTTCCACCCCAAGAAGTAGATCTTGGCCACCTCCTCGGGGGTGATCTCCTCGGGGAGGTTGACCGTGGAGCTGATCGCGTGGTCGATGTGCTTCTGGATGGTCGCCTGCATCCTCACCCGGAACTCGGGGGTGATCTCGTGGGCCGTCACAAACGTGGGCGGCAGCTCCTTCTCGCTCTTGAGGTTGAACTTCCGCAAATATTGGCGCACCAGGGGGTGGTAGACGTCGAACTCGTCCTTGCTTAAGGATTTGGACTTGCGCACGTACTTCAAAGCGAAGATGGGCTCGATCCCCGAGGTGCAGCCCGCCAGCACCGAGCCCGATCCCACGGGCGGGACCGTGAGCAGCGCGGCGTTGCGCAGGCCGTGTTCCTTGATGCGCTTGAGCACCTTCTTGTCGAGCCTCTGCACGAACGGGTTCTTGAGGTGTTTCTTAAGGTCGAAGGCGGGGAAGGTCCCCTTCTCCCGGGCTAGGTTGACGCTCTCGTCGTAGACGACATTCTTGATGCGCTCAAAGAGCTTGTCCGTGAACTCGACGGCCTCCTCGGTGTCGTACTTGAGCCCGAGCTGGATGAGCATGTCGCCGAAGCCCGTAAAGCCCACGCCGATGCGGCGGGACCACAACGACGCTTCCCGCTGCTGGGGTAGGGGGTGCTTGTCCGCGTTGTAGTCCAGGACGTTGTCGAGGAAGCGGGTGGCGTAGCGCAGCGCCTTCTCGAGGTGGGGCCAGTCCACCTTCGCATCGGGCTCGAAGGGGTCCTTGACGAACTTGGCCAAGTTGATGTTTCCCAGACAGCAGCAGCCGTAGGGCTCCAGCGGGATCTCCGAGCACGGGTTGGTGGTGATCACTTCCATGCCGTTGTACTCCGTGGTGGACTCCCGCTTGATCGTGTCCCAGAAGAGGAGCCCCGGCTCGGCGGAGGCCCAGGCGTTATAGATGAGCTTCTCCCAGAGCTTGCGGGCGTCCACCGTGCGCTCGAAGCGCCCGATGACCTCGTTCTCGTAGCGCAGCGTGAATTTTTCGCCCTTCTGGACGGCCTCCATGAACTCGTCCGTAAGGCGCACGCTGATGTTGGCGTACTTTACCTTCTGCCGGGCCGGATCGTTCTTGACCTCGATGAACTCTTCCACGTCGGGGTGGTCGACGGCGATGGTGATCATCAGCGCCCCGCGCCGCCCGGCTTGGCCGATGGTGCCCGTGGTCATCGAGAAGAGGTCCATGAACGAGACGGAGCCCGTAGAGTACAGAGCGGAGTTGTTGACGGGCGCGCCCTTGGGCCTTAGGATCGAGATGTCTGTCCCCACGCCGCCGCCCAGGGAGTACGTTCGGGCCGCCTCCTTACACCACTCGAAGATCCCCTCGATGCTGTCTTCTTTAATGGGGATCACGTAGCAGTTCAGGAGGGTGGCGCGGCGGGGCTGGCCGGCGCCGAACAGGATGCGCCCGCCGGGGATGAACTTGAAATCTTTGAGCAACCAGTGGAACTTCTCCCGCCAGGCCTTTTGCGCGGCCTTCGTCGCCTCCACGGACGCGATCTCGCGGGCCAAACGCTTCCACATCTCCTCCGGCGTCTTCTCCACCACCCGCCCCTCGCGGTCGCGCAGGGCGTACTTGTCCCAGAAGACCCGGATGCGGAGCTCATCCCCCTCGAAGAACTCCACCGTCTCCGGGGCCACCCCACCGGTGTCCCGGCCTTCGAGTTCGCGTCTCCGGTTCGCCGAGGTGCGATGTGCCATGGACCTTCGAATCCTCCTTTATGCGAATACCAGTTTGCCGTCGTTGCGCCGCCGCTGCCGGATCGGACTGCGAGGTTGGGATAGTCAAAGCCTACGCTGCGATGCCCCAGCCGGGTGGATGGGAATCCCAAGCGGCGAAAAAGGGTTGATCGCTCTCTCTCCATTGTAAAAAATCCGACTTCGTAGGTCTGTGATCCGGGGCACCCCCGACCGCGTTCCAGGGTAGGCACCCTCAGGGGGGGAGGTCAACCCCGACAGCGGTCACTCCGTGGGATCTTCCGGGAGAATCTTCAGAAGGAATGGCTCTCTCCCGGTTGGAGGACGACCACCCGGGCGGACGTCCGTCCCTCCACCTGCTCCTTGAACTTCTTGGGGTCTTGTCGAATCAGATCGAAGGTGTTGTAGTGGATGGGGATCACTTCCTTGGGCCGGAGGAGCTCCACGGCCACCGCGGCGTCCTCCGGGTCCATGGTGAAGTGGCTCCCGATGGGGAGAAGAGCCAGGTCTATCCCTTTCTTGCCGATCAGCTCCATGTCCCCGAAGAGGGCCGTATCCCCGGCGTGGTAAACCGTCTTGCCGTCCCGGGTCGTGAAGAGGATCCCGCAGGCCTGTCCCATGTACTGCCCGTCCAGGCTGGAGCTGTGGAAGGCTTGCACGAACTGGACCGTGCCGAAGTCGAATGCCTTCTTCCCCCCGGTGTTCATCCCCACCCCCTTGGGCGCGCCCTGGGACTGGCAGTAGCTGGCCAGCTCGAAGGTGGCCACGATGGGGCACTTTACCCGTCGGGCGATCTCCACGGCGTCGCCCACGTGGTCGAAGTGGCCGTGGGTGAGCAGGATCGCGTTCGGCCGAAAGTCCTCGGGCTTCCGCTTGGCGACCGGGTTTTGGGAGATGAAGGGGTCGATCAGGACGGAGTAGCCTTCGCTTTCGATCTCAACGGCCGCGTGGCCGATGAAGGTGATCTTCGCCATCTGGGGCCTCCTTCTCTCTTGCTTGCGTGCGTTGCAGGCTGCAGCGGTCGGGTGATAGGGTGGTCGGGACGGCCGGATTTGAACCGGCGACCTCTGGCCCCCCATGCCAGCGCGCTATCCAGGCTGCGCCACGTCCCGAGAGGTCCTCTTGTTTATAACAGCTTTCCGGAGGCCTTGCAACCGGGTTGCCGATGCGGGGCGTATCGAAAAGCGTGCGTCTTTCCTTATAATGAGGCTCGCCGACGCGGTGCCCTAGAGCAAGCGTGCGGACGACGGGAGAGGGGACTCCTCAAGAGGAGACCGTACCGTATCGAAGCCGTTCGAGGACACCGGCTTGATCAACACAACAAACAACAAGGAGGAGATCGGACGATGAAACGATGGATGATCTGGCCCGTAATGGCGGGGATCGCCCTTCTCGTTGGGCTCGCCTGGGCTTTCCTGTCTCCCGGGGGCCTCTTCGGCGGCGTGGGCGGGAGCCCTGCGGCGGGCCCGGACCGGGCTGTGAGCACGATGCCTTCGCCCCCACCGGAACCCGAGGTCCGGTGGGCCCAAGCTCCCCCCGCTACGGAAGCCCCGCCCGCACCGGGACGCCGCCCGGAGGACTTGTTGGCCTCGCTCTCCCGGGAGGACCTCCAAGCGCTGATCGTGGCGGCGGGCCAGGAGGCGATCAAGACGGCCATCGAGCGGGTGGCCCCGTCCGTCGTGAGGATCGAGGTCATTCGTCGAGGGGCTTCGCCCTTGGCCCGCTTCTTTGACGACCCGATGTTCCGTTGGTTCTTCGACATCCCCGAGGAGCAGCCGCGTCAGACCTCGCTGGGGTCGGGCTTCTTCGTCGCCTATCAGGGGCAGAAGTTCATCCTCACCAACAACCACGTGGTGGCGGGCGCCGAGACCATCCGTGTGGTGCCGCCCGACCTCCGAGAGCTGGAAGCCGAGGTGGTCGGCGCGGACGAGAAACTGGATATCGCCGTGCTGCGCGTCGTGGGCGGACCGGTGGAGGACCTGCCCGCGGTGGAGCTGGGCGACTCCGACGCCCTGGAGATCGGCGACTGGGTGATAGCCATCGGGAACCCCTTTGGTCTGGACTATACGGTGACGGCGGGGATCGTGAGCGCCCTGAACCGGGACATCCGCCGGCCGGACGGTTCGGGGTACTTCGAGGACATGATCCAGACGGATGCGGCCATCAACCCGGGCAACTCCGGTGGCCCCTTGGTGGACGCCCAAGGCCGCGTAGTAGGGATCAACACCGCGATCGTGGCCGGTGCGGGCGGAGGGTCCCTGGGGCTGGGCTTCGCCACGCCCATCAATCCGGTAAAACGGGTGCTCGACCAACTGATCACCCAAGGAAAGGTCACCCGAGCGTGGCTTGGGGTCTACATCGCAGAGACGACCCCTCGGGTGGCCGAGTACCTCAAGATCGAACCCTACAGCGGGGTGCTGGTCAACGACGTCGTCCCTAACGGCCCCTCCCACGGAGTCCTGCAGCCGGAGGACGTCATCGTGAGCGTGAACGGAGAGCCCACCCCTAGGATCCGGGACCTCCAGAACGCCATTCAATATCGAACGCCCGGGGAGCGGGTCACCCTCGAGGTGCTGCGGAAGGGGGAGCGCCTCGCCGTAGAGGTCACGCTGGGCGAACGCCCCTCCGAGGAGGAGCTCTCTCAGATGCCGCCTCCGGGAGCTCCCGAGCAGGAGGAGCCGAAGCAGGCCTTTGGGCTTACGGTCCGGCCCAACTCCCCCGAGCTGGCCCGACGGCTCGGGTTGCGTACCGACCAAGGCATGGTCATCATGGAAGTCGAGCCGGGCAGCCCGGCGGACTTCGCGCGGCTTCGGCCGGGCGAGGTCATCCTCTCGATCAACAACCGGCCGATACGCTCCGTGGACGAATGGAACGAGGCCGTCACGGAGGCGGAGGAGGAGAGCTTGGTGGCCCTGCGGGTGCTCCGCGGCCAGGTCCAACGCCTAGTGATCCTCTCCCCGTAGGGGTTGCCAGAGGGAGCGGGGCCGGTTAGAATAGCAGCGTCTAAAGGCAGGATCTCGGGGAGTGGCGCAGCCTGGTTAGCGCGCAGCGTTCGGGACGCTGAGGTCGCCGGTTCGAATCCGGCCTCCCCGACCCGAAATTACGCTGAGGCGTTGATCCACCAGACGAAGGCGGCCACGAGGGCCAAAGCGAGCAGAATCCCCAGGAGGTCTACGGCCGAGAGCCTCCGTTCTTGGAAGGGGCGTACGCCGGGGGTCGACTCCTCCTCTAAGACCTGGATGATCTCCTGAATGCCTCGGACCATTCCCTCTTCGAAGGCCCCCCGCTCGAAGGCCGGGAGGATCGACCGCTCGAGGATCTGCGCGAGTCGCTCGTCGGGGAGCACCCCCTTGAGCCCCTCGCTCGTGGAGAGCATCACCTGCCCGTCCTCCACGGCGACCAAGAAGATCAACGTCCGGAGCTGGGGGTCCTCCTTGTTCAGCCCCCAGCTCTCCCAGACGCGCCGGATGTACTTCTTGAGGGGCAGCGGCTCGGTAAACGGGACCGTGAGCACGTAGATCCGGACGCCGCGCTCCTCCTCGACACGGGCGAGGGCCCGGTTGAGCCCCGCCTCCACCTCGTCCCTGAGGACTTGAGCCCGGTCCACGACGTACGCCGTCCGCTCGGGGATGACCACCTCCGCGGCTTCTCCCTCTTGGTCCCCTTGTGCCCCTGCCGACACCGCCCCGCCCGCGAGGAGCCCGACCAATCCGATCCAGACCGCAAGCCATCCACGTCGTCGACGTCGCACGAGCGAATCCCCCCCTTGATGCACGTGATCGGATGTGAGCGCGAACGGCTGCGAGGGTAGCACAGCTTCCCCTACGGCGCAAACCCTCCGGGGTTTGACGGAGACGGGAGGGACCGCTAGAATACGTAGTACCTGTGCGGATGTAGCTCAATGGTAGAGCACCGGCCTTCCAAGCCGGAGACGCGGGTTCGATTCCCGTCATCCGCTCCAGTGACCGGTGATATGCGCTTAGAAAGCGCGCGCCCGTAGCTCAATCGGAAGAGCAGCGGCCTTCTAAGCCGCAGGTTGCAGGTTCGAGCCCTGCCGGGCGTACCATCCGCGTGAGGGACGTAGCTCAAGGGCAGAGCACCGGCCTGTGGAGCCGGGCGTTGCGGGTTCGAGTCCCGTCGTCCCTCCCCGCGCGTGCGCCCGTAGCTCAATCGGAAGAGCAGCGGCCTTCGGAGCCGCGGGTTGGGGGTTCGAGTCCCTCCGGGCGTACCAGGGCGAAGGTGGCGGAATCGGCAGACGCGCCGGCCTTAGGAGCCGGTGGGGCAACCCGTGGGGGTTCGAGTCCCCCCCTTCGCACCCCTCGCTTGCCCCTTGACAAGGGACGCCTAAAGCGTATAATCCTTAGCGGGAGACGAGCGGGCGTAGCTCAGTTGGTAGAGCGTTGGCTTGCCATGCCAAAGGTCGCGGGTTCAAGTCCCGTCGCCCGCTCCAATCTTTTTTCACCACCCCGAGGGCAATCCCCAACATCCCGGCGTGATCAGCTCCACCGAGTTCCCATCGGGGTCTCGGAAGTAGAGCGAACGACCGCCCCGCGGCCAACGCTGCTCCTGCTCCACCTCAATCCCGTGCGCCTGTAGGCGTTCTCTCCATCCTTCCAATGCGTCCGCAGGCACGCCGAGAGCCACGTGCCCCGGGCCGTGAGCCCCATGCGGGGGGACGCTCCCTCCGCCCTGTAGGGTGGCTTCCGGTCGGAAGATCAAGAGCATGCTCTCCCCTACGCGGAAGAAGAGGTGTCTCCCTGGCTCTTTGTCCACCAGAGGAAGTCCCAGGACGCCGCGATAGAAGGACTCCGCCCGCTCCAGGTCCTCTGCGTACAGGGCAGCTTCCACCAGATGGCGAATCGGTTCCATTGCAGACCCTCCCGCAGCCGTCCATAATAGACCCGGTCATGCGTCCGATCAACACGAGAACCTCTCCCGCCTCGAGCCGCCGACCGAGGAGGCGCTCGACCTCGGCTCGAGACCGCCCCCCCGGAGGAGGGATGCGCACCGTAGACGCAGCCCTGGTAGGCGTCGTCCTCATCTGGGGAGCGAACTTCGTGATCATGAAGCAGGCTTTCGAAGCGATCTCGCCTTGGGCGTTCAACGCGGTGCGTCTGACCCTGGCTGCCGGGTTGCTCCTGGGAGTCCTCCGGGCTCGGGAGGGCTGGCCCGTCCTCTCCCGGCAAGACGTCCTCAAGCTCATCGGGCTCGGGATCGTAGGGAACACCCTGTACCAGATCCCGTTCGTTGTGGGGCTTAACCTGACGACCCCGGCGAACTCGGCGCTGATCCTGGCTACCATTCCCGTCTGGTCGGCGCTGCTGGCCTGGGCCCTGCGGTGGGAGAGGGTCACCCCACGCATGTGGGGGGGCATCGCGCTCTCCTTCGTAGGGGTCGGCCTGGTCACGGTGGCCTCCCCCAACGGCTTCTCCCTGCGCAGTACCGGCTTCGTAGGCGACCTCTTGACGTTGCTGGCCGCCGCCTGTTGGGCCGGATATACCGTCTTCTCCAAAGACCTCCTACGGCGCTACTCGCCCCTGCAAGTCAGCGCTCTCGCCCTCCTACCGGGGGTCCTGGCCCTATGGATCCCCTCCTTGCCCCACGTCGCAGGCACGGACTGGCTGCGGGTGCCCTGGTGGGCCTGGATGGCCCTGCTGTACTCCGCCGTCTTCCCCATCGCGGTTGCCTACGTCCTCTGGGCCACGGCGGTGCAGCGGGTGGGGGCAGCCCGCACCGCGATCTATAACAACCTCGTCCCCGTGGTGACGTTTGGGCTCGCCTACCTCGCGTTCCGACAACCGGTTTCGTCCTGGCAGCTCGTCGGTGGGGCCGTCGTACTCCTCGGGGTTTGGCTCACGGCGATTTCCTCTTCTTCTCCGCCCTCCCTCTCTTCGGATCCCGCTCCGTCGTCGGCCCGGGGGCGTGGTTGATCCCCTTGCGGGGGTCTGGTATAGTGAAATTCAGGGGAATTCGCGATGCTACGGAAGTTGCGGGCGATCTTCTTCAGTGGCCTTCTGGTCGTCCTCCCTTTGGGGCTGACCTTCTACCTCCTTCTGCTCCTCTACAAGCTGATCGAGGGGTGGTTGGGCTCGGGCGGCTACATCGGGGGGCTCATCCGCACCACCTTCGGGCGGGGGCTTCCCGAGCCCGCGATCAACGCCTTGAGCATCCTCCTTACGCTGTTGATCATCCTCCTAGTAGGGGCGCTCGTGCGGATGTACGGCGGGCGCTTGGTATACCACCAGGTGGAACGTCTCCTGTTGACCATCCCCGTGTTGCGCAAGATCTATGCGACCGTAAAACAGCTCACGGACGCCGTGTTCAACCGGGACATGAGCGCGTTCAAGCGCGTGGTGTTGGTCGAGTACCCGAGCAAGGGGCTCTACATGGTGGGCTTCGTGACCAACCCGCGGGTGCCCGGCATCGAGGAGGTGGTCGGCGACCGACTCATCTCGGTCTTCATCATGAGCCCCCCCAACCCCTTCACCGGGGTGTGGCTGATCGTGCCCGAGCGGGATGTGGTCTATCTGGATCACATCACCGTAGAGGAAGGGTTCCGCATGGTGCTCTCCATGGGGATCTCGGTCCCCACGGAGGTGGCCGAGCGCTTGAGAGGACGGACGCGATCGGAGGAATCGAAGCGGACTCCGATCCTCTCACCCCCTGCCGCCCCCGACCCGGAGCACGCCCCGCCTCGGGACGGGGCCGAGGAGGTGTAAACCGACGGAATGGCCCTCTTTCGCAAGCAGTACTTCAAGGTGGAGTTGGACGAGAAGCGGCGCGAGGAGGACGCGCTCTGGCTGAAGTGCAAGGCGTGCGGGCAGCTTGTCTACAAGAAACGGGTGGAGCAGAACAAGAGCATATGCCCTAAGTGTGGGGAGTATTTCTTCCTCACCGCCCGCGAGCGCATCAAGTTGCTCGTCGATGAGGGGTCCTTCGAGGACATCTCTAAGCCCATTGTGGCCCGGGACCCCTTGAACTTCGTGGGGGCTAAGCCCTACGTCCAAAGCCTTCAGGAAGCGCAGGAAGCCACCGGGCTGCTCAACGAGATCATCGTGGGGCGGGCCGCCATCGAGGGGATCCCGGTCATCCTGGCGGTCATGGACTTCCGCTTCATCGGCGGGAGCATGGGGAGCGTCATGGGGGAGCAGATCGCCCACGGGATCCGCACGGCTGCTCAGGAGCGCTGCCCCTTCATCTTGGTGTCTGCCACGGGCGGCGCTCGAATGCAGGAGGGCATCTTAAGCCTCATGCAGATGGCCAAGACCGCCTCCGCGCGCCATCTCTTGGAGGAGGCTCAGGTCCCCTTCATCTCCGTGATGACCTATCCGACCACCGCAGGGGTAGAGGCGAGCATCGCCAGCTTGGGCGATGTCACCCTTGCCGAGCGCGGAGCGCTGATCGGGTTTACGGGGCAGCGGGTGATCCAACAGACCCTGGGCCAGGAGCTGCCGCCGGAGTTTCAGACGGATCGCTTCGCTCTGGAGCACGGCATCGTCGACGCCGTAGTCCGCCGTCAGGATCTACGGGCGGAGATCGCCCGCATCTTGCGGTTTTTCCGCGTTGCAGCCTCCTCTTCGGCGTCTCCGCCTGCGGATTCCACGCGGACGAGGTCGACAAGGAGGCTACGGTCATGAAGGAGAAGCCCTCCATCCGCGCTCTGGAACGCAAGATCGCGGAGCTCAAAGAGCTCAGCCGGCTGGACGGCATCGACCTCTCGGAGGAGATCGCCCGGCTGGAGGAGAAGCTTCGGGGCCTGCGTTCCGCCGCCGAGGGGGCCTCGGCCCTTACCGTCCCCTCCGAGACCGGGGACCGTTCGGAGGGAGCGATCGACGACTGGGAAAGGGTGAAGTTGGCCCGCCACCCTCAGCGGCCCTACACGCTCGACTACGTGGAGAGGCTGATGGAGGACTTCTACGAGCTGCGAGGGGACCGACTCTACGGCGATGACCCGGCGATGGTCGCCGGTCTGGCGCGCTTTGAGGGCCGCACCGTCGTGGTCGTCGGCCACCAGAAGGGGCGTACGTTGGAAGAGAACCAGCGGAGGAACTTCGGGATGCCCCACCCCGAGGGATACCGGAAGGCCCTGCGAGTGATGAAGCTCGCGGAGCGCTTTGGCTTTCCCATCCTCTCGTTCGTGGACACCGCCGGGGCCTATCCCGGGATCGGGGCGGAGGAGCGTCACATCGGCGGAGCGCTTGCCCAGAACATCTATGAGATGTTCCGGCTTCGGGTCCCTATCGTGGTGACCGTCATCGGGGAGGGGGGAAGCGGTGGAGCGCTGGGCATCGGGGTGGGGGATCGCGTCCTCATGTTGGAGAATGCCATCTACTCCGTGATCAGCCCCGAGGGCTGCGCGGCCATCCTGTGGCGGGATCGTGCCAAGGCTCCGGAGGCCGCGCGGGCCCTGAAGCTTACGGCACCCCATCTGCTCGAGTTGGGCGTGATCGACGAGGTCGTGCCGGAACCCCCCGGGGGAGCCCACACGGATCCCGACCGGGCGGCGGAGCGGTTGCGTTCGGCTCTGCAGCGTCACTTGGAAGCGGTGGAATCCCTGGATCCCGACGAGCGGATCGCCGCGCGGCATCGGAAGTTTCAATCCATAGGGATATACGAGGAACTTCCGGCGGCGGGGTCTCAAGAGGCCTCCGCGGTAGGGAAGGGAAGGTCCGGGCGCGGGCGCCGACAGACAGCCACAGGGATCCAGCGCCCTGCGGCTGCGAAGCCGAAGTCAGATGGGCGAAAGGGGTGATGCGCGGTGGCACCTCCTCCCTCCTCCCCCTTGGAGGACCGAGGCCCAACCCCTCCGGGGCGGACGACGTGCTACGGGGAGTGCTCCTGGCTCTTCACGGATTTAGGACGGGAAGCGCGGGCGCGGCTGGCCCGGATGAGTCGAACGCTGCAGTTCGGACGGCGCGAGGTCATCTTCCACGAAGGCGAGCCCGCGTACGGGCTCTATATCGTCTGCAAGGGGAAGGTGAAGCTGGCCAAGCACTCGCTCAAGGGGAAGAAGCAGATCCTCAAGCTCCTCGGCCCGGGGGAGATCCTCGGCGAAAAGACGCTCTTTGACCGGGAGGTCTACACGGCCTACGCCGAGACCCTAGAGGAGACGGAACTCCACTTCATCCAACGGGAGCCTTTTGTGGAGTTCCTCCGGGAACATCCCGAGGTAGCACTGCGCCTGATCGAAAAGCTCTCTCGCGAGCTTAAGGCGTTCCAGGGCAAGCTGATGGAGGCTTCCTACGAGGGAAGCTTGGAGCGTCTGGCCCGGCTGCTCCTCCTCATAGGGAACAAATACGGCCGCGAGACGGAGAAGGGGCTGGACATCGGGGTCCGTCTGAGCCGCCAGGAGCTGGCGGAGATGGCGGGCATCTCCACCGAGACGGCGATCCGGGTTCTATCCCGAATGAAACAGCGCGGCTTGCTGGCCCTTGAGGGATCCAAGATCTACCTCCTCGATCGAGAGGGGCTTGAGGAGCTTGCGGATCCGCTCCTGGTGCCCCTTAAGGAGAACCTGCTCTGACCTCCCATGAGGGAACGGAGGGTGGCGTTGGGGTTGGTCCTGACGGTGAGCGTCCTGGCGGCGGTCGTGCTGTTGACGGTCGCCTTTCGCATCAAGCAGCAGCGTTGGGAAGGGGCTCAAGGGGTCGCAGGTCCGCCCCCGCCTGCAGCGGCCGAGGCTCACCCTGCGGGGGAATCCGGTGGCGAGCCGGCAAGGGAAGGCCTCCCCCGCCTGGACGGGCAGATCTCCAAGGGGGAGTACCGCTATCGCTATTTCGACGAGCGGATCCACGCCTCCCTCTATTGGACCATCGACGAGGAGGCGGGGGTCATCTACCTGGGACTGGTGAGCCCGGCCTCCGGCTGGGTGGCTCTCTCGCTGGCCCCCACCGGCCCCCGCATGAAGGGCGGGGACATCCTCATCGGATACGTCAAGGACGGACAGGTCTTCGCCCGCGACGACTACGCCCACGAGGTGGTCAGCCACACCGCAGACGGAGAGCTCAGCCCCGAAGCCGGGGACGATATCCTGGGGAAGGCCGGCTCTTCCGGGCCGGCCGGCACGGTTCTCGAGCTGATGCGGCCTCTGGTGGCCTCCGATGCCTATGACAAGCCGATCCTAAAGGACCGGATGCGTGCCCAGATCGCCTACTCCGAGGTCGCGGACTTCGAGAGCTATCACGTAGCGCGCACGTCCATCGAGATCAACTTCTACACCGGGGAGGTCTTTCCCACCCCCCCGGAGGAGGAGTAGGAGCAAGACGGGGATGATCCTGCGAAGTGCGATCTTGCATCTCGCACAGAACGCCCGAATCCGACGTTGGATGTCGACCGTTCCGGCCGCTCGGCGGGCCGCTCGACGCTTCGTGGCCGGGGAGGAGCTCCCGGAGGCGATCGAGGTCGTGAGGGCCTTGAACGCCCAAGGCCTGCGAGCCACGATCGACCACCTCGGGGAGAACACCCGCTCCCCCGAGGAGGCCATCCGAGCTGCGCGGGAGTACCTGCGCATCCTGGACGCGATTGACGAACACCGACTCTGTGCGAACGTCTCGCTGAAGCCGACCCAGATGGGACTCGATGTCGATGAGGAGCTCTGCTATGCGAACGTCCGCCGCATCGTCCAGCACGCCAAGGAGAAGGGGAAGTGCGTGTGGATCGACATGGAGAGCTCGGCGTATACGGACCGTACGCTCACGCTCTACGAACGCTTGCGCCGGGCGGGGCAGGACAACGTGGGCGTGGCGATTCAAGCCTATCTTTACCGAAGCGAGAGGGATGTGGAGCGTCTGAAGGAGCAGGGGGCGAGGATACGACTGTGCAAGGGGGCCTATGCGGAGCCTCCCGACGTCGCCTTCCCCCGCAAGCGCGACGTCGACCGAAACTTCCGGAGACTCCTGGAGAAGCTGTGGAGCCCGGAAGCGCGCGCCTGCGGGGTCTACGTCGCCGTGGCCACGCACGATCCCCAGATCCTGGCGTGGGCTCAGGGGTTCATCCGCGCGCATAAGATCCCCGGCGAGACCTTCGAGTTCCAGATGCTTTACGGGATCCGAAGGGACCTGCAACGACGGCTCGCGGAGGCAGGGTATCGCGTCCGGGTCTACGTCTCCTACGGTCGGGAGTGGTATCCATACTTCATGCGCCGCCTGGCGGAGCGCCCGGCGAATCTGGGGTTCCTGCTGCGCCATCTGCTGCGGGCTTGAGGCGTTCGATGAGGCTGGAGACGAAAAGAGCGACCGGAGGCCCGCAGGGCCTCCGGTCGCTCTTGGGCTAAGACCCCCTACGCTCTGCTTGCCGCCAAAGGGGTGATCCTAGCTCGTTCTCACCGTTGGGTTCACCGTCCCGTTGACCTCACCCTAGGAGGTCGCCTGTCTTCTCTGTGGTTCCGTCTGTTCGGTTCGCGTTCTCACGGCCCTAGGGGTGTTGTGCGCAGGTAACGGATTAGACTTAGAAGAGGAAGGCCACGGCGATCCCGGCCAAGCCGGCGAGCAGGGCCACGATGGCCAACCCTTGAGCGGCGTCCGCACGCGCCTGGGCTTCCTTGATCTGGCGTGCGGCGATCTGGGCCTGCTCCGCGGTGGCTTCCTCGATCTGGAGACGGATCTCCTCGGAGCTGGGAACACGCGGTAGGGCCGCGAGGACCTCTGCGCGGACCTCTTCCTTGAGGGTCTCGATGGTGGCCAGCCCTTCTTCTAAGCTCTGTTGGAGACCCTGCATGGCCTGTCGGTTGCTCTCCAGCTCGAGGAGGACCTCGGCGAGCTTGGCCTCCAGTCGCTCGACGCGCTTCTGGAGTTGTGCCACCTGGGGGGACTCCTGCGGTTCGCGCCGGAGTTGCTCTTGGAGCTGCTCCTGCAGTTGATCCAGGGCGGCACGGAGGGCTTGGATCTGGGAGGCGTTCTCCTCCGATCGCTTGCCCATCTCGGTGATCTGACGTGCGTTTACCTGGATCTGGGAGTTGAGCTGCTGGAGCTGCTCGGCCAGGCTCTGAATGCGGGGATGGATCTCCCGCATCTGCTGCATGGCGTCTTGGATCTGCGCCGTTCGGGCTTGCAAACCCTCGATACGGGCGTCGATCTCCGCGATCTTCGCCTGCAGCTGGGCGGTGGTGTTGGCCAGGCTCTCGACCTGGTCGAGTTGGTCCCGCACGGCCCCGATTTGCGCCTCGAGGTCCTCCAGGCGCGCGGAGAGCGAGCCGATCTGGGAATCGAGCCGGGCCGACAGCCCCTCCAGGCCCGTCTGCAGACCGCGGGTGTTGCTCTCCAGCTGTGAAGAGAGCCCCTCCAGGCCCGTCTGCAGACCGGCGAGGAAGCCGCGCAGCTGCTCGCGCTCGGACCGGGCCACATCCAGCTGACCAAAGATCGTTCCCAAGTTCTCCTGGAACGTCTGGACGACGATGAGCGCGTTCTCCACCGACTCTTGGAGCTTGGCGATGCTGAGCTCGTTGGTCTGGATGCGGTTGGAGAGGGCCTCCACATCGGCGTCGAGGCGCTCGTTCAGCGCCCGGACCGAGCTCTTGAGGGCCTGGACCCTCTCCGGGAGTTCGCGGAGCACGGCGACTTCGTCCGCCAGCTGCGCGACCGTTCCGGAGAGCTTCTTGATCTCGAAGGTGTTGTCCTTGGCCACCCGCTCGGCGGCGAAGAGTCGAGGACGGAAGTTCTCCAAGTCGGAGACGACGTCCTCCGACACCCGCTGCACCTGCAGGGTGAGCGACTTGACCAAGGACTCCAAACCGTCTACCGTGGCCTCCAGCTGCGCCAACTGCTCCTTCAGGGCCGCCGTCTCGTCCGCGTAGGCAGAGCTGATGAGGGTAAAGCCCAAGAGAGTGACAAGCAGCGAGGCCAAAGCCGTCCGCTTGTACGCTTTGCGTATGCGCATGTGTCTTATCCCCCCTTTAGCGTTGTCCTGATTCTAAGCGGCTTTTTAGGGGGTATCAGTAATCGAAGTCACGCTCGCGATCGGACATCGGAGCCACAGGGAGAGGGGTCCCGCTGTACGGGGGATATTTGGCCTGTGGGGGCCCGGCCCCTAGGGAAAGGGCGGGGAGGTCCTGCGAAAGGCAACTACGGGCCTCTGAGCAGGACTTCAAGGATGTGCGCTTCTGCAGGGGAATTATGCCCGTTTCGCGGCGAGGAGTCCGTTAATATTTCTTAACGGACTCCTCGACTCGAAGGACCCCCCGCTCCCGAAGCGCCTCGATCCGGGCATCGTCGTAGCCCAGCTCTTGTAAGATCTCTCGGGTGTGCTCCCCCAAACCCGGCGGATGGCGACGCAACCGGGGCGGCGTCCTCTCCAGCTTTAGGGGGGAGCCAAGGATGGAGAGCTCCCCGATCGTCGGGTGCTCCACCGTGCCCATCATCCCCCGGGCCCGAAGCGGGGGGAGACCCCAGATGGCGGCCAAATCGTTCACCGGCGTGGCCGGGACGTCATGCTCGTTCAAGATCTCGAGCCATTCCTCAAGGGGCTTCCGGCGGAAGACCTCCACAAGCAGGCGCTCCAGTTCCTCACGGTGCTTCACGCGGGCTGCGTTGTCCACAAAGCGCGGGTCATCCGTCCACTCCGGGTGCCCCAGCGCCCGACAGAAGCGCTCCCAGATCGCCGGGCTCCCGACAGCGACCACGAGATGCTTCTCGTCTTGAGCCGGGAAGGCTTGATAGGGCACGATCGTCGGGTGGCGGGAGCCGAGGCGCCGCGGGGGCTCCCCCGTGGCCCAGTAGTACTGGGCCATGTAGGTGAGGGAAGCCACGCCGCAGTCGAGCATGGCCAGGTCGATCCGCTGTCCGCGGCCCGTGCGCTCCCGCGCCCAGAGGGCCGCCAGCACGGCCTGGACGGCGTAGTGAGCCGTAAAGAGGTCGACGATGGCGACCCCGATGCGCACCGGCTCTCCCCCCTCCTCGCCCGTGATGCTCATCCAGCCCGATTCCGCTTGTAAGGCAATGTCGTACGCGGGCCGCTCCGCCCAGGGGCTTTGACGTCCGTAGCCCGTGATCGAGCACCAGATCAGCCTTGGGTTCCTCGGAGTCAAAGCCTCGTAGTCCAGCCCCAGTCGCTCGAGGGCGCCCGGTCGAAAGTTCTCGATGACGACGTCGCTGCGCTCGGCGAGCTTTCGAAAGATCTCTTGGCCTTCCGGGGCCTTTAGGTTCAAGGCTACGCTGCGCTTGTTGCGGTTGACGCTCAGATAATACGCGCTTTCGCCCTTCACGAACGGCGGACCCCAAGCCCGGGTCTGATCGCCCCCGTCGGGGTGCTCCAGCTTGATAACATCGGCCCCCAGGTCGCCGAGCATCATGGCCGCGTATGGCCCCGCCAGCACCCGCGAGGCGTCCAACACCCGCACACCCGCCAGCGGTGGTTCTTGCCGTCGATCAGCCATCGGCCGTCGCCTCGCTCTCGCTTTCGGCCTCCAAGAGGACGGCGATCGCTTCCACCTCGACGAGCATGGCCGGGTCGACGAGCGCCCGGACCCCGACCATGGTTAGAGCGGGACGGACGTCCCCGAAGGCCTCCGCGTGCGCCCGACCGTACTCCTCCCAGCGCGAGATGTCCGTGACGTACATCCGCGTGCACACCACATCTTGGAGGGAGGCCCCGGCCTGCTCCAGCGCCCGTTGCACTTTCTGCAAAGCGTAGCGCGTCTGGGCGTAGGCGTCGTCCCCGCCCACCACGCGGCCCTGCTCATCCGTAGCCGTCGTCCCCGCCACGAACACCCAAGGCCCTACGCGCACCGCCCGGGAATAACCCACCACGGGCTCCCACGGCGTCCCCGACGAGATCTTTAGGCGCCTCTCGGTCATCGCGCCCACTCCTCTCGATGCGGATCGTGAAGGCCCACCGGGCGCTTTCGGTACTCGCCCTGGGGCTCCCCCACGACGTCCCCCTCCCGCATCACCACGCGGCCCCGCAGCACGGTGTGCGTCGGCCAGCCCCGCAGGCGCATCCCCTCAAAGGGCGTAAAGTCCTGAGAGGAGCGGAGGACCTCGGGGGTCACGATCTGTTCCCGCTCCAGGTCGACGAGGGTAAGGTCGGCGTCGCTCCCGACGGCGAGCGTCCCCTTACGCGGATAGAGCCCGAACGCGCGGGCCGGATTGGCGCTCACCAGCTCCGCAATCCGTGTGAGGGAGAGGCCTCTCTGCCGCCCTTCGGAGAGCAGATACGGGTAGAGGAGGGCCGTCCCGCCGAAGCCGGGGAGCGCTTTCCAGAGGTCTTCTCCCTTCTGTTCCTCGAAGCAGCAGGCGTGGTCGCTGACGATCGTATCGACGTCGCCGCGCAGGACCGCCTCCCAAAGGGCTTGGCGGTCTTCCTCGGAGCGGATCGGCGGGTTTACCTTGCCCCGCAGCCCGCCCGCGGCCGTCTCGTAGGTGAGCGCCAGGTGGTGCACCGTCGTCTCCAGGCGGATGTCGAGGTGGGGGTAATCTCGCTTGGCCTCCGCCGCTGCTTCGACGGCCTCGCGGCTGCTTAAGTGGAGCAAATTCAAGGGACAACGGGTGACGTCTCCCAAGAGCACGGCTTCGGCCATGGAGAGGCGCTCCGTGAGCGGCGGGCGCGCTCGATGATAGCCCTCCAGAGTGTGGAGCCCTAGGCGCTTGACCTCGTCGATGAAGACCCGGATGAGCTCCGCGTGCTCGCAGTGGAGGCTGAGCGAGACCCGCCCGTGGTGCCCGTACGCGCGGGCCGCTTCGGCCACCCGCTGCATGAGCAAGTACAGGTGCCCTAGATCGTAGTGCTCGGCCAGGGTGTAGTCGCTTCCGCGGGTGGAGTCGGCCGTAAGATTTAACCCCTTGTAGAACATGTAGTACTTGAAGGAGCCGACGCCCTGCTCGCGGACGAGCCAGTCTACCTCCCCAAGCTGCTCGGACGTCATGATCGCGATGTGGTAGCCGTAGTCGGTGTACGCGTGCCCTCGAGTGATGCGCAGCACCTCGGGGAAGATGTCGCGATAGGGACCGCTCTTGTTGAGATAATGATGCCCCGTGCGGAAGTAGCTGATCACGGTGGTGACCCCGCCCACGAGCGCCGAGGCCGTCTCGCTCAGAGCATCTTCGGCCAATGATCGGTAAATCCCCAGGTGGAAATGGGAGTCCACAGCTCCGGGGAGGACGACCTTTCCGCGGGCGTCGAGCACCTCTTCGGCTTGGGAGGAGTCGATCCGTTCGTCCAGGGCGACGACCCTCCCGTTGCGGATCCCGATGTCGCAGCGGAGCGGCCCTACGTACGGGAGAATCACTGTCCCCCCTAACACCGCCAAATCGTAGCGTCTCACGCTGAGTTTCCCTCCTCGTTTGGATCTTACGTGCGTTACGTCCGCAGGCGTTCCCCGCGGCGCAGCAGCTCCAAGAGCCCTCCGGCCTTCATGAGCTGCCGGACGAAGGGCGGGAGCGGCTCGGCCTGCAACTCTTCCCCCGTCGTGAGGTTGCGAACGCGGCCGATGAGGGGCTCGACCTCCAGCTCGTCGCCGTCCCGGACGGCCTTTGTGATCCCGGTACAGACCAGCACGGGATAGCCCAGGTTGATCGCGTTGCGGAAGAAGAGCCGCGAGAAGGACTCCGCCAAGACGCAGGCCACGCCCAGCTCCTTGAGCACCCGCGCGGCCGGACGGCTTGATCCGCATCCGAAATTTACGCCCGCGACGACCAGGTCTCCCGGCTTCACGTGCTCGGCGAACTCCGGTCGGATCGCTCGGAAGACGAAGCGCTTGATCTCCTCCTCGGGGACCTTCCCGTACATCGTCTCGCTCGGCAGGATGAGGTCCGTGTTGATGTGGTCCCCGAAGACCCACGCCCGCCCGCGATACCGCCACGCCGTCTCGCTCTCCTCGCTCATCGAGTCCCCTCCTCTCCCCCTATTTTCGTTGGCGTCACAGAAGGTACTTCCTCGGGTCGGCGATGTACCCTTCCAGGGCCGAGGCGGCCACGGTGGCCGCTGAGGCCAAATAGATCTGGGCCTTGGGGCTCCCCATTCGCCCTCGGTAGTTGCGGTTCTGCGAGGCGATGCAGACCTCGCCGTCCCCCAACAACCCTAAGTGGAACCCCGGACAGGCCCCGCAGTCGGCGTGGGTGATCACGGCCCCCGCCTCCGCCAGCACCTGCAAAATCCCCTGCTTGAGGGCTTCTTCGTACACGGATTGCGAGGCGGGAGTTACCAACAACCGCGTGTCGGGATGGATCCGTCGTCCCCTCAGGATGCGGGCCGCCACCTCCAGGTCTTCCAAGCGGGCGTTCGTGCACGACCCCAAGAAGGCCTGGTCGATCTTCACGTTCTCGGTCTCCAGGGCGCTTACGGGCTGTACGTTGCCCACGTCGTGAGGACAGGCGACCATCGGTTCCAGCCGGGAGACGTCCATCTCGATCACCCGCTCATAGTGGGCGTCGGGGTCGGGCCCTATGGGCTCCAAGGTCTCCCGCTCCCCCTCGGGAACCCGGGCGCGTACGTACTCCAGCACGACCTCGTCCGGCGGCTGGAGGGCGAACTTCGCCCCCAACTCAACGCCCATATTGGAGAGCACGATGCGGCTCTCCAAGCTCATCTCGCGAAGGGCCGGACCGTCCCACTCCAGGGACTTATAGAGCGCGACGTCCTCCCCATACGTCCCCGCGATATACAGGACGACGTCCTTGGAGGAGACTCCCGGAGGGAGTTCTCCCTCCAGGAGGATTCGGAGAGATTCCGGGACGCGGAACCACGTCTCCCCGTAGGCGAGTACGTAGGGGGTCTCCACGTTGATCCCGCAGGCGGCAGCCCCCAGCGCCCCGGCGGTGCAGGTGTGCGAGTCCGCGCCGACGACGAGCTCGCCAGGCCGGGCAAACCCCTCCTCCAAAAAGACCTGGTGGCAGATGCCGCGGCCCACCTCGTAGACGTAGCGCAGGCCCAGCTCTTTGACGAGCTTTCGGGCCTCAGCGAAGGCGTTGGCCGCGCTCACCGTGGGGGGTGGGGCCACGTGGTCGAAGACGACCACCACCCGCTCCGGGTCCCAAACGCGCCCTCCGGCCTGCTGGGCGAACGTTGCGAACCGCCAGCCCGTCATCAGCAGGCGATCCACCCGGGCGATCACCAAGTCGCCGGGGCGCACCCGCTCCCGGCCCGAGGCCCGTGCCAGGATCTTCTCGGCCATCGTCATGCCTGGGTGCGTGCTCATTGGCCCCTCCTCGCTCCCTCTCTCTCGGGGGAGTCTTCATCTCGTCCGACTTGCATCTGTTGCCGAGCCTGCCGACGGAAGCCCTCCTCCCGCTCTTGCAGCTCGGGAAGCTCCGTGATCTCATCGCGGTCGTGGAACGTAATCAGCTCTTCCAGGAGGTCCAGGGAGGTGCCCCGCTCCAGGAGGTGGCGGTAGACGCGGGCCATCGTCTTGGCCGCGGCCCGCAGCGCCGTGTTCGCATGCACCACCACCCGATAGCCGAAGCGCTCGAATTCCCTCAGCGGGAGGAACGGCGTCTTGCCGCCCTCCGGGAGGTTGACGAGAAGGGGCGCAGGGATCTCTCGGGGGATACGGGCCAGCTCCTCCCAACTGCGTGGGGCTTCGATGAACACGAGATCCGCTCCCGCTTCCGCAAAGGCCCGTCCGCGCCGCAGGGCTTCCTCCAGGCCGTGGGTGGCCCGCGCGTCCGTACGGGCGATGATCAGGACGTTCTCGTCCTCGCGGGCGTCGAGAGCCGCATAGAGCTTGGCCAGCATCTCCTCCAAGGGGATGACGCGCTTCCCCTCGAAGTGGCCGCAGCGTTTGGGGAAGACCTGGTCCTCCAGCTGGATCGCAGACGCTCCGGCCCGCTCGAACGCTCGCACGGTCCGCACGACGTTCAGGGGACCGCCGTAGCCGGTGTCCGCGTCGGCTATGACGGGCACCTGGACCACATCGACGATTTGGGCCAAGCGCTCCCGCATCTCGTTGAACGCTAGGAGCCCGATGTCCGGTACCCCCATGCTGGAGGCGACCCCGGAGCCCGAGAGGTAGACGGCCTCGGCCCCGGCCCGCTCGGCTAAGCGGGCGCTCAGCCCGTCGTAGACGCCCGGCACGAGCAGAATCTTCCCGTCTTGCACGCGCGCCCGCAACCGGGCGTTCCGCTCCCGTTGTCGAAGGGGATGGATCATCTCGCTCACCCTCCTACGTAGGCGCGCTTGACCCGCTCGTCCTCTCGAAGGGTCTCGATCGGCCCTTCGAGGACGATCCGTCCGTTCTCCAGTACGTATCCCCGCTCGGCGACGGCAAACGCCACGTGGACGTTCTGCTCCACGAGTAGAACGCTTATCCCCTGCCGGTGGAGCTGCCCGATGGCCTCGGTGACCTCGTCCACGAGATAGGGAGCCAAGCCCATGGTCGGCTCGTCGAAGAGGAGCAGCTTGGGCCGGGACATGAGCGCTCGTCCGATGGCGAGCATCTGCTGTTCGCCGCCGCTTAGGTTCCCCGCCCGCTGGTGCCGCCGCTCCCGCAATCGAGGGAAGAGCGCGTAGACCCGCTCGATGTCCGCTGCGATCTCCGGATCGTCTCGTGTGAAGGCTCCCATCTCGAGGTTCTCGAGCACCGTCATCTCGGGGAAGAGCTGCCGCCCCTCGGGGCAGTGGGCGATCCCCAAGCGCACGATGGCCGCCGGGGAGAGGCGCGCAAGGTCCCCTCCCCCAAACCGGATGCGACCCGAGCGCGGGCGCAGCAGCCCCGAGATTGCCCGTAGCGTCGTCGTCTTGCCCGCGCCGTTGGCCCCCAACAGCGCGATCAGCTCCCCCGGCCCGACGCGCAGGGAGATCCCCTGCAGCGCGGGAACCCGACCGTAGCAGACCGAAACGTCCTCGAGCAGGAGCTCACATCCGCTCATGGGTGGACTCCCTCCGTCCTTCCGCCTCTCGCTCCCGCCGTCGCTGCCGGGAGCGGCCCAAGTAGACCTCGATGACCCGGGGATCGTCCTTCACCTCGTCGGGTCGGCCCTCGACGAGCTTCTCGCCGTGGTGGAGCACCACCAAGCGATCGCAGTGGCGAACTAGGGTTTCCATATGGTGATCCACCAGGAGCACGGTGATTCCCAGCTCCCGAAGGCGGTGGAGGAGCGTCATGCACCGCTCGGCCTCCGCCGGACTCATGCCCGCGAAGGGCTCATCCAGCAGGAGCAGCTTCGGTTTCGCCCCTAGAGCGATCGCGATCTCCAGCACGCGCTGCTCTCCGTAGGGCAGGTCGGCCGCAGCCTTGTGACGGGAGCCCTGAAGCCCGGATAGACACAGGATGGCCTCTGTGCGCCCCTCGACATTCGCAGGGTGCAGATGGCATCCGATCCGCACGTTCTGTTCGACGGTGAGCCGGGGGAACACTTTGGTGTTCTGGAAGGTGCGCACGATTCCCAAGCGGGCGCGCTCGTGGGGTGCCCGGCGGGTGATCTCCTGCCCCTGGAAGAGGACCCGGCCTGATGTAGGCCGCAAGAACCCTGTAATGATGTTGAAGAGGGTCGTCTTGCCCGCGCCGTTCGGGCCCACAAGGCCGACGATCTCCCCCGGGCGAACGTCGAAGCTAACCTCCGCCACGGCCCGGAAGCCCCCAAAGTCCTTTACGACTTGCTCCACCCGCAACAGGGCCGTCCCCTTCTCCGCCGGTGGATCCTGCGAGGAAGAGGACAAAAGAGCGTTCAGGTTGGGATCGGAACGGGAGGGGGTTAGCTCCGGTGTCGCTTCCCCCGGAGGAGCGTTCGGGACACCTGCCGGGCTCCTCTCGGGAGTGAGGAGCCCGGAGGCGACGGCGGGAGCAAGGCGGGTTCGCAAACGCCGGAGTCCCCCCACAAGGCCCTGCGGCAGGAAGGCGATCGTTAGGATGAGGAGCACGCCGAAAAGGATTTCCGAAAAGGCGGGGTGCACCTGCCGGGTCAGCTCGTTGAGGAGAGTGAGGAACGCGGGCCCTAAAATCGGCCCTAAGGTGGAACCCGCGCCTCCCACCAAGTTCATCACGAAGAGGTCAAACGACTCGCGAAAGGTGAAGCTCTCCGGGCTGATAAACGTCACATAGTGGGCGAACAACGAGCCCGTCATCCCCGCGATCCCCGCGCTCAGGGCGAACACCGCGACCTTGTAGCGATGGGTGGGGATTCCCACAGCTTGCGCAAGGTCCTCGTCCTCGCGGATGGCGATAAGGGCTTCTCCGAAGCGGGAGCGCACGAGCCGCTCCTTGGTCCACAGCACGAGGAGGGCGAGCGCCAGGACCAGATAGTAATACCCCAGCTTGTCGCGGAAGGGGTTGAACGTGTAGGCAAGCACCCCCGGGATCTCCACCGAGGCGAAGGGAATGCCGGGGATCCCGTGGGGACCGCGGGTAAGGCCGCTCAGCACGTTCATCAAGATGGTGATCACGATCCCCGCGATGAAGGTGACGACCACGAAGTAGTGGCCGCGCAGCCGGAGGGCCGGGTACCCCAGCGCGAGGCCACACGCCCACGCGACCCCGCCCGCCAAGAGCAGCGCTCCTAGGAACGGAAAACCGGCTTTGACGAGCAGCGCGGAGGTATAGGCCCCGATCCCCCAGAATCCCGCGTGCGCGAGAGAAAGCAGCCCCGTATACCCGATGAGAAGGTCCAAGCTGGCCACCAAGGCGACGTTCATGGCGATGAGCACCAGCAAGTGGCGCTCCAGGGTCGTGGGGAAGATGTGGGGAAGGGCGAGCGCTCCTAAGAGACTCGCTCCTATGAGCACGATGCGCAGGCCCTTTGCGCTCCAGCGCCTCACGCGGTTCGCCCCCCTCCGCCGAAGAGCCCCTGCGGGCGCACCAGCAGAATTGCGATCATGAGTCCGAAGGCAACGAGGTCGCTGTACTGGGCCGCGGTGAAGGCAGCCACCAGCGTCTCCGTAAGGCCGATGATGAGCGCGCCTACAAGGGCCCCCTTGATGCTGCCCATGCCGCCGAAGATCACGATGGCGAACGACTTCAGGATGATGATCCCTCCGATGGTCGGGTTGAACGCCCGCGTCGGGGAGACCAGCGCGCCCGCGATCCCCGCAAGGGCTGCCGCCAAGGTGAAGGTGAGGAGGGCGACCTTGTGCATCTCCACCCCGACCAGCGCGGCGGCGTCGCGGTTTTGAGACATGGCCCGCAGGGCCTTCCCCATCTTCGTACGCTGAAGGAAGAGCCACACAGCCCCCAAGAGCAGCCCGGTCATCCCGATCGTAAAGACTTGATGGTAGGTGAGGACCGCACCCCCGAGGGCGAGCTTGGCGTGACCGAACGGCGAGGGGAGCAGCCGAAAATCGGCTCCGAACCTGAAGATCGCCGCATTCTCCAGGATGAGCAAGATCCCCAAGGCCGCGATGAACGTCGTCGCCCCGCCTACCCGATGGAGCGGCCGGTAGACCAACAGATAGTTGAGCACCCCGATCGCGGCCATGCCCAGTCCTGCCAGTCCCAGGGAGAGGAAATAGGGCAATCCTAGAAGCTGAGAGGCGTAGAACGCAACGTAGGCTCCCAGCATGTAGAGGGCTCCCTGGGCAAAGTCGGCAATGTCCATCACCCCGAAGATCAGGGTGAGTCCCAGGGCTACGAGGGCGTAGACGCTGCTGTTGAACAGCCCCAGCAGTACGGCTTGCACGAGGATGTCAAGGTCCATGATCTCAACCGTCCACTGTACTCCCGACGGCTCTTTTGCCCAACCCGGCTCTTGACAGATGTATGATGTCTGTGATACGATCACAAGCATAAACGATGACCGCCTCCCCCGCAAGAGGCAACTCAAGGAAAAAGGAGGTCTTCGGTATGGCATCCAAGGAGAGGGGATCCTCCCAGGGAGGGATGAGTCGCCGGGGGTTCCTCAAGCTCGCAGGCGTCGGGCTGGTCGGGGTAAGCCTGGGGACGGGATGGAGCCGCACGGGATGGTCCCAACTGCCGGATACGATTCGTATCGGGGCGATGTTTCCGCTCAACCTTGCCGAGGGGGCCCAGGCCCAAGAGGGGGCGGAGCTGGCCGTCCGGCTCATCAACGAGGCCGGTGGCATAGCCGGGCAGACACAGATCGAGCTGGTGACCGTGGACGACAAGTGCAGCGGCTCGGAGGCCACCAAGGTGGCCAACGACCTCATTTCGCAGGGCGTGCAGTTCGTGATCGGGAACTTCTGCAGCGGGGCGGCGCTGGCCACGCAGCCGATCCTCGCCGCCGCCGGCATCCCCCAGATCCTCTGGGCGTTCGCCACGGACCTTACCGGAGCGTCCCGGGAGGAAAACAACGCCATCCTCTCCGTGCGGTTGGGCCCGCAGGCCAAGATCGAGATGGCCCCTCTGGCCAAGTACGCTGTCGTCGCAAACGGCCACAAGCGCTTCTTCGCCTTCGCGCAGGACACGGGCTTCGGCCGCTCTATGGTCGAGGCGTTCCGCCAGACGTTGGAGGGCTTGGGCGGCGAGTTCGTCGAGGAGCCGCAGTTCTTTCCCATCTTCCAGCTGGGGGCCATCGGGCCGCTGATCACCGCGGCCAAGGCCTCGGGCGCCGAGGCCGTCCTCGGCATCGGGCTTGCCCCCGAGGAGATCGAGATGGTGACCCAATTCAACACCCAGGGGCTGCGCGAGGCAGGCATGACGTTCTACGGGACGGACTTGCTGAACGACACCGCCTTCCAAGAGGCCGTCCCCGACTCGGAGAAGGACGGGATCTACTTCCCCTGGGTCTACGACAACGGGGACTCCCCTCGGACCTTCGATCGAGCGGAGCCGGAGCCCGGCGCGCGGAGGATGGACGAGGCCTTCCGCACGCACTTCGGAAGGCCCGCCGTGCGCAACAACGGCTGGGGCTGGGGGAGCATCGAGCTGATCCGTCAGTCCATCGAGCAACTCGGGAGCGCGGTCCCCACAGCCGTCGCGGAATACTGGCTCCAAGGGGCAACCGAGGCGACCACGGGACCCACCTTTGAACTTCCCTTCGGGAACTACGGATTCCTGATCTGTGGGCAGGCCAACATGCGCACCGGGGTAGGGACGTATCGTGAGGGGGTGCGCACCCTGGTAGCCGATCGAGACTTCGGGAACGACGTGGTGATCGACCTGTGTTCCTAGCCCTGTCAAGGAGCGGGATTTCCTCTCTTTGCCCATCCCTTGATCGCCCGTTGAGAGGCGGATAGACGCACCTGGACAGGGAGGCCTAGGGCCTACGGGGAACAAGAGGGGAGAAGTCTCCTTCTCCCCTCTTGTTCTTTGCTTCCTCCGGCCGGGTGGACGGAGCCCTCTTCCCTCGGCTTCCGACATTTTGTCGGTCTTTCGAAGATCTGTGATAATAGTCTTACCAGAGCGAGGAGAGACGATCGGCATGCGCGAGGAACGAACACCCTTCCGGCAGTTCACGGGCAAGAGCAAGAGAGACTACGTGATCGAGCAGATCCAAGGAGCCATTCTCGGGGGCATCTACCGCCCCGGAGATCGGCTCCCCTCGGAGGGGGAACTGGCCCGCCAGTTGGGGGTGAGCCGGACCACGATTCGGGAGGCCTTGAGCGCTCTGGAGCTCCTGGGGATTGTGGAGATCCTCCACGGCGAAGGGACCTACGTGCGCAAGGCGGTCCGTCTGCCCAAGGAGGAACCGGAGTTCTTGGAGCATCTCGAGGAGGGGAGTGGGTTTCGGGACGCACTGGAGGTGCGCAAGGCCCTGGATGAGCTGACGGCCTGCCTGGCGGTGGAGCGGGCCACCGACGAGGAACTCGATCACCTCCGTCGACTCGTGCGTCAGATGGAGGAAGCCGTCGCCCGGCGGGAGTACGAACGCTATCTCGATGCCAACATGAGGTTTCACCTGCTCTTGGCGGAGGCGGCCCGCAATGCGATCCTGGTGCGGCTGACGCACTACATGGTGCGGGTGATGGAGCTCCTCCAAGAGAAGAGGCTGGAGTACTATCTGCAGGATCCGTCCCGTGCTCAGGAGACCCTCGGGGCACATCAGCGTCTCCTGGCCGCCTTGGAGGCGAGGGACCGGGACGCGACGCGGGAAGCGATGCGCGCACACTACGACGTCGTCCTGGAGAAGCTCCGCTCCCTCGAGAGCGAGGGGGACGGAGATTAGATTAGATCTCGATCCGGTCCTCCACCGGGTTCTCGAGCCGCCCGTGCTCGTGGAAGTAGATCATCGTCGTCTGGATGGAGCGGTGCCGCGCCGCCGTCTGCGCTTCTAAGAGGGAGGCTCCGCCCTCGATGGCCAGCGTGACGAAGCTGTGCCGGAGGGAGTGGGGCGAGGTCCGGTCCGTCTTGACCCCGGCCCGCTTCATGTAGTGCGTCACCCGTCTGCGGATGTGGCGGGTGCTCAGACGCCCCTCTTCCGTGTGGGTGCCCACTTTGGTGAACAGGGGTGCCTCCGGCGGTACCTCCCCCCGACGGCTCAGGTACTCCAGCAGGGCGCGCTCGGTGGGCTCGGCCAGCACCACGAACTCGTCACGCTCATCTCGTCCCTTGCCCCAGATGTGCAGGATCTTGCGGCCCTGACGGGTGTCCAGGTCTCCCACGTTCGCCCGGTGGATCTCGATAATCCGCAGTCCGTTGCGCACCATCAGGGTGATCATCGCATAATCCCGCAACCCCAGCTCCGTGCTCCGGTCGATCACCTCGAAGAGCCGGCGCAGCTCCGTGCGGGTGAGATCCCGCTTCAGGTGCCCCCGGGGTCGGCGCAGGCCCTTGATCCCCTCCACGGGGTTGCGCTCCGCCAGCCCCTCGGCCACGGCGAACTGGAAGAAGCGTCGGAGCGCGACCCAGTAGGTGAGCACGGTGTTGGCTGCCCGATGCGTCCGCAGCCACTCGCGGTAGGCCTTGAGCGTCTCCGGGGTGAGCGGGGGCGGCGGGGAGCCCTGCTCCCGCCACCAGCGGGTGAAGGTCTTGAGCGCCTCCCGGTACGTGCGGGCCGTGCTGGGGGAGACGTCGATCTGCTGCAGGAACCTCTCACAGGCCTCCGGCCACGACACCCACGACACCATGGACGGGTCGCCTCTCCTCCCCCAGTCCTTTTGAGGAAGGATTGTACGAGAAACGAGGGATCTCGGCAAGCCGAGCAGGAAGGGGTGAACCCACGGGATGCCGGGGTGTGACCAACTTCACGCCTCCCGTTGACAGACCTCCTCCCCCCCGCGACGGGATGCCCGTTACAGTGAGGCACAGTCTATGCCCAAGGAGGAGGCAGATCTATGAACAAGCAGCTACGACAGGTTCTTACGGCGATCTTCCTCACCGGCATGCTGCTCCTCCCGGTCCGCGCCGGGACGGCAGAGGATGTCGAACTCGCGAAGAAGGTGGAGGAGCTGGCGAGCAACGTCCAGGAACTGGAGGGGCTGGTCAAGGACCTCGCCTTCCAACTCCAACAGACGCAGGCCATATCCTCTATCGTCAAGGAGGTCTCCTTCGAGCTCAAGAAGCTCGAGAGTAGCGTACGGGATCTCCAGATGATGGACGAGAAGGTCGAAGCCCTCCAACCCCGCCTCCTCACGCTCGAGGGGACGATTCAGGGCTTGGCCGCGAGCACCAACGAGAAGTTCAGCATGTTCCAAGGGCGGGTCTTCGACCTAGAGACCTCCGTCCAGGGATTGGACGCCCGCCTCCAGACCGTCGAGGGCAAGATCCGTGAGCTCTTCGCCCTGGAGGACCGAGTCCAGGCGACGGAACAGCGCCTCCGCGAGCTGGAGGCCCGGGTTGCTCAACTGGCCCAGATGCCGGGACGGGCCCCCCAGAAGAAGGACGGCAAGGAAGGCGAGCGCCTCCTCGCGGAGGTCCAGAGAAGGATCGATGCGCTCCGGATGGAACTGGCCGGTCAGCTCTATGACCTCTCGGCCGAGGTGGAGGCTCTCCGAGCCGGGCTGGCGGCGCTCCCGCTGGACGAGTTGCAGGGGCAAATCGAAGAGCTGGCCACCCAGATGGACCGAAACCGCAGTCGCATCACCTCCCTGGAAGTCGAGAAGGCCGAAGCCGAGGAGATCGACGCGCTGCGCGCCCGCATCGCTCAGATGGAGCAGCAGCTCCAGGAACGGATCGAGGAGGCCCAAGCGAAGGCTCAGACGAACATGATCCTCGCCGGTCTAGGCATCGCCGTGGGGCTTACGGCCCTGGCCAGCATCTTTGGCGTCTTCTGATGGGTGTAGAGAGGCACCCGCGAGGATAGATAAGAGGCTTCCTCCAAGGAACCACCCGAGACAACCCTCCCGGTTGGCCTCCTCGCCGGGAGGGTTTTCTATATGTGGAGTTTCGGCCCACTGTAGACTCACTTTCGTCCACAGCAGTGCTTGTATTTCTTCCCCGAACCGCAGGGGCAAGGCTCGTTCCGGCCGACCTTCTGCACGTGGCGGGGCTTGGGCTTAGCTGCGGTCGCCGCGGCCACGGCCGCGGTCGCGGGCACAAGCCCCGTCCCCTCCGCTGCCCCCGGGGAGGCGGCGGAAGAGGAAGCCGAGAAGGCGTCCACGCTCTCGTGCTCGTAGCGCAGCCCACCCAGCCCGGAGGAGGTAGCTCCCACGCCCACGCCGACGCCGACGCCGGCGCCCACCGGCGCCGCCTCCAGTCGAATGACGGGCTTCACCAAGTAGTGGATGATCTGCTCCTCCACGCGGGCGAGCATCTCCTGGAACAAGCGGAAGGACTCCCGGGTGAACTCCACCAGGGGATCCCGCCCCTGGTAGGCCCGCCAGCCGATCCCCTCCCGCAGATCGTCCAGGGCGTAGAGGTGCTGCCGCCAGTTCTCGTCGATGAGGTTGAGGATCATCCAGCGGGCTACGCGGTGGAACTGGCCCCCTAAGCGCTCGACCTGTGCGCGGTAGTTCGCCTCCATCAGCCCGCGGATCCGCTCCCGCAGGTCGGACAGGGAGAGACCCTCGGTGTCCTGAAGCTCCTCCTCGAACTTGACGTTCTGGAAGCTTCGCAGCTCCTTTTGTAGCCCCTCCAGGTCCCACTCGTAGGGGCGGTTCTCGTCGGGACAGTAGCGCTCCAGGAGCGTGTCCGTATAGCTCTCGAACAGCTCCGTCATGTACTCGTCGAGGTCGGCTTGGACCGCTTGGGGGTCCTCATTCCGCCCCAGCAGGAAGCGGTTGCGCAGCGCGTAGATCGCCTCGCGCTGGCGGGCCATCACCGCGTCGTATTCCAAAAGCCTCTTGCGGATCGAGAAGTTGTGGGCCTCGACCCGCTGCTGGGCGGTGCGGATCGCCTTGGTGAGCATCTGGTGTTCGATCCCCTGCCCCTCCTCCAGCCCTTTCAGCGCCCACTGGACGAGCTTCTGGTCCCCGAAGAGCCGGAAGAGGTCGTCCTCCAACGAGACGAAGAACTGGGAGGAGCCGGGGTCCCCCTGGCGTCCGGCCCGCCCCCGGAGCTGGTCGTCGATGCGTCTCGATTCGTGCCGCTGGGCCCCGATGACGTGGAGACCCCCCAGCTGGACGACCTCCTCGTGCTCTTTGGCGCACTCCTCGCGCTTCTTCTCCAGAATCGTTTCGTAGCGCCTCTCCCACTCGGCGCGAGCCTTTTCGTACTCCGGCTCGGTCTGGAAGTCGCGGGGGTCGGGAGGGGAGCCCGCCTCCTCCCGCGCGAGGAACTCGGGGTTGCCGCCCAGGAGGATGTCGACGCCGCGCCCGGCCATGTTCGTCGCGACCGTCACCGCCCCCTTGCGCCCCGCCTGGGCGATGATCATCGCCTCCTTCTCGTGGTGCTTGGCGTTCAAGACGTTATGAGGAATGCCGCGGCGCTTGAGGAGCTTGCTCAGGTGCTCGGAGCGCTCGATGGAGTTCGTCCCGATGAGCACGGGTCGGCCCTCCTTGTGGAGGCGCTCGATCTCCTCCGCGATGGCCTGCATCTTCTCCTTCTCCGTGCGGAACAGGACGTCGGGGAGGTCCTGCCGGATCATCGGCTTGTGGGTGGGGATCACCACCACGTCGAGGCCGTAGATCTCCTTGAATTCCTCCTCTTCCGTGGCCGCGGTCCCCGTCATCCCCGCCAGACCCTTGTACAGCCGGAAGTAGTGCTGCAGGGTGACCTGGGCCAGGGTCTGGGTCTCGCGCCGGATCTCCAGGCCCTCCTTCGCCTCGACGGCCTGGTGGAGCCCGTCGCTCCAGCGGCGGTCGGGCATCAGCCGCCCGGTGAACTCGTCGACGATGACGACCCGCCCGTCCTTGACGATGTAGTCCACGTCGCGGTGGTACAGATGAAGGGCCCGCAGGGCCAGCTCGATGTGGTGGAGGAGCTCGACGTGCTGCGGGGCGAAGATGTTCTCCACCCCCAACAGCTTCTCCGCCTTCTTGATCCCCTCCTCCGTGAGGTGGACCCGCCGGGATTTCTCGTCGATCTCGAAGTCCTCGTCCTTGCGGAAGCGGCGGGCCAGCTTGGCGAACTGCTTGTAGAGCCGGGCGGTCTCCTCCGTGGAGCCCGAGATGATCAAGGGGGTGCGCGCCTCGTCGATGAGGATGTTGTCGATCTCGTCCACGATCGCGTAATCCAGCCCCGTCTGGACCCGCTGCTCCCAGGAGATCGCCAAGTTGTCCCTTAGGTAGTCGAACCCGAACTGGGTGTTCGTCCCGTAGATGATGTCGCACTCGTACGCCCGCTTGCGCTCCTCCACGCCCATGTCCTCCTGGAGGAGGCCGACTCTCAGCCCCAGAAACTCGTAGATGGGTCCCATCCACTCCCGGTCGCGCTTGGCCAGGTAGTCGTTGACCGTGACGACGTGGACCTTGCCCACCAAGGCGTTGAGGTAGGCGGGCATCGTGGCCACAAGCGTCTTGCCCTCGCCCGTCTTCATCTCGGCGATCCTTCGCTGGTGCAGGACGATACCCCCGAGCACTTGGACGTCGTAGGGCCTAAGCCCCACCACCCGGGCGGCGACCTCCCGGACCACGGCGAAGGCCTCCGGGAGCAGATCGTCGAGCGTTTCGCCTTGGGTAAGTCTCTGCCGGAACTCTTGGGTCTTGGCCCGAAGCTTCTCGTCGGAGAGGCGCTTCATCTCGTCGGCGTAGGCGTTGACGGCCTCCAAGAGGGGTTGCAGGCGCTTTAAGCGCTGCTCGTTCGTCTCGCCGAAGATGCGATCCACCGTGCGTTTGATGATCTCGAGCACCATAAGGGCGATCTCCTCCTCGCGTGCGACGAGATGATTCTAGGGCCGTCCGCGGGGAATCACAAGCACCTAAGGGCTCTCGGAGGAGAGGCGACGCAGCGCCTGTTCGAGTTCGTCCTTGAGCTCGCGGAGGTTCTCGCGCTCCGCGGTCCAGCGGGCGTAGTCGTCCAAGGGCACCTCGCGGCCCGGCCGGAGCCTGCGGTCGAGCGTTTGGAGTTTGCGGTTTACGAGGGTCAAAGCGCGTCGGAGCGTCTCCTCTGCCCGTTGGCGTTCCCCCTGGGCGAGGTAAAGCTGGGCCACCGCCACAAGGAGCCTCTCCTCGTTGGGGTACTCCCGGACGAGTTCCTCCAGCTGGGGGAGGGCCGCTTCCGGCCCCTCGATCCGAGCGGTCAACACGGCCTGGAGATAGAGCACGTCGGGCTTCAGGGTCGGGGAGGGGTCCATCGAGAGCAGCAGCTCAAGGTATTCCCGGCTCTTCTCGTACTCCCCCAGCTGGAAGTAGACGTTGGCCAGCTGGTAATACCCGCTCTCCGTGGGGAAGACGGGGAGCGCCCGCTCGAGGTAGTCGCGGGCCCGCTCGAGGTCCCCCCGGCGCAGGGCGATCGTCCCCAGCCAATAGAGGGCCTCCGTGGGGGCCACGTCGAGCTGCACGCTCCGCTCCAACAGGCGCCGGGCCTCCTCGTCCTCCCCCAGCTTGGCGTAGCGCATCCCTCGATCGAGGTAGGTGTCTGCCCGCCAGTCGCGATAGGCGAAGACGCTCACGATCAGGGCGACTCCGACCACAACCCCAGCGAGGACACGCGTCCCCCGCTTCCCCAACGCGATCTCCCGCGCAGGGGTCCCCACCCCCAGCGCTCGGGACGAGAGCGCTCCCAGGAGGAAGACGAACAGAAGGGCATTGGCCGGAAGGTGTAACGGGAAGCTGAAGAGAGAGTCGCTGAGGAAGGCGACGATCCCGGCACTCAGCCCGGCGGCCCAGAGGCCCCCCTCCGGGGACGCGCTCGTCCGCAAGAGCCTCCAAGCGCGGCGGGCGAGCACGACTAGGAAGAACCCGACCGCCAACGCGCCGACCAAGCCCATCTCGGCCAGGATTTGTACGTATTCGTTGTGGGCCTGGGCCGCCCGCTGGATGTAGCCGACCCGCTCCGCATAGAGACGTCCGCGTTCCGTCTCCAAGAACTTCGCTTTGTAGGGGAGGAACTCCCGCTTGTAGTCCCCGAGCCCGATGCCCACCCAGGGCTGCTCGCGAAACATGTGGTACGCGATCCACCAGTCCTGCGCGCGGACCTTTGCCGAGCTCTTCACCGCGAGGTCTCTCAGGGAATCCACCATCGCCCGGCCCGGAGGGGTGGCTAGGATCCCAACCAAGACGGCCAGAGACAGGACCGCCGCCCCGATCCCGGCCCAGCGCGGGACCGGGCGGGCCCGCAGCGCCGCCCGCAGGCGCGGCAGGACGAAGGCCACCGCCCACAGGCCCGCCAACGCCCCCAAGCTCAGCCACCCCAGGGGGGAGAAGGCCCTCCCCACTCGCGCCCAGCTCTCTCCCGCCGTTAGGGAGCGATCCCAAAGCCATGCCACCGTCGTCCCCAGGAGCAAGGCGGTGAGGAAGGCCGCCAGAACGACGAGACCGCCGTGGACCCCGGCGGCGCGTCGAACCCACCCCCACCCGCGGACGACCGTCACCCCGACGGCCAGCACCGCCAGCGAGAGGAGCACCGCGAGCCACGCCGATTCGGAGCTTATCGCTACCAGGGTGACGAACACTACGCTCAGTGCCAGGACGGCGAAGGCCCTCAGCGCCCGGGAGGGGCTCAGATACAAGAAGACGAGCCCCGGCGCGAAGAGATACGCCAAGAAGCCCCCGAGGTAGTTCTTGTTCCCGAACGTGGAGAGGATCGCCGCTGTGCCTTGGGAGACCCCCGGCTTCCCCGGCAGGACCCCATAATATTGGAGCAACCCGTATACCGAAGCCAGCCCTGCGGCCAGCAGCAGCGCGCCCACGAGGAAGCGGATCTCTTTGCCGTCCTTCAGCGTGTTCGCCAGATACAGATAAAACGCCATGAAGTAGACGATCAGCACGACGTACTGCACGTCGGCGAGGAAGCTGTTGCCGTTTAGGAGCGAGAGGAGCGCGGCTCCCAGGATCGCCGCGCCCGGCCCGAGGAGGGGGGGAAGCCGAAGCTCCCACCGTCCCCTCAGGACGGCCTCCCCCGCCCAGAGCACCCAGAGGAGCGAGATAAACCCCAGCGAGTAGATGGCCTTGGTGTAGCCGTACTCCGTGTTCCCCAGGTAGATGAGCAAGGGCTGCGTAAACAGGAAGACCGCCGTAAGGCCTAACTTCCAATGGGGGAGGGCCCACAGGAAGAGCAACCAAGCCCCGGAGGAGAGGAGGAGCGCATAGAGGGCGTTGGTGTCCCCGCGTACGGCGAAGAGGACGAGGAGTCCGCCCGCGAGCAGCGCGGTCGCCGCCGTGATCCCGGGTCGTATCCGGTGCCGGTTCTCCCGGAGAAGACGTTGTGGCTCCGTAAGGAGGGAGGGCTGCCCCCCCCTTCGGCCATGACTGCGGCTGCGACCGCGGCGCCGCGTGGGAACCCGCTCTCGCCTCTTCTTCGGTCTCTTCATGGCTGTTTGTTTGGCCTTAAGACATTACAGGTGTTCCTGGAGCAGGGGGAGGTAGATCTCCATCCGACGGGGGGCCGCTTGGAGGAGCTTGGCCAAGAGCGATGGGCTTTCCACGATCTTCCGGACCGCACGACCGGGGTAGTCGATGTCCCCCAGCTCGCAGAGCACCCGGACGATGCGGGGATCGCCCGCGGCTTCCAGGAGGCGCGCGATCTCCGGATCGCGCAGTCGGCCGAAGATGCGGTGGGCCAGCAGGCCCAACCGCAGCTCGCCCTCGAAGGCCTCCCGCCAGCGGCGCTCGTACTCCCCCAGGGCCGCCTCCGAGGCGTCGCCCGAGAGGGCCGCGCGGGCGGCGACCTCGCCCGCGATCCTCGCACAGGAGGTGCCGGTGTAGATCCCGCCCCCGGAGGTGGGCTTCGCCTGTCCGGCGGCGTCTCCTACGAGAAGCACCCCGTCCGTCACCGTCTGGGAAGAGGGCCCGATGGGGATGGAGCCCGACTGGAAGCCTAAGATGTCACAGCCGGGGAACTGCCGGGCGATCCAGCGGTCGAAGAGGGCCTTGGCCCGTTTCGGGTCGTCGGTCCCCAGCCCGACGCGGGCGGTGCCCGGCCCGGCGGGGACGGCCCAGGCGAAGAAGTTCGGCGCGATCGCGTGGCTCAGCCAGACCTCCACGTAGTCCTCCCGAGGCGGCTTATACGAGATCGTGGCCTGCACCCCGATGATCGTCTTCTCCGGGGACGGGAGCCCCGCGGCGCGGGCGATCACGCTGCGGGGGCCGTCGGCCCCGATCACCACGCGGGCCCGGATGCGCTCCTTGTGGCCGTTGCTTCGAACGTAGAGCTCTTGGAGGGTGGGAGAGCGGTTCAGTTCGACCGCGGGGGACTTCAGGCGCACCTCCACGCCCGCCCGGACGGCCCGCTCGACCAGGTCCCAGTCGAAGCGGTCGCGGTCGATGACGTACGCGTGCGTCTCGGGCTTCTCCAGGACCAAGCGCTCTCCCCCGGGACCGTACGCGATCACCCCGCGGATCTCGCGCACGATCACGTCCGGAGAGGCCCCGGAGGCCTCCAAGCCCCGGACGCTCAGCAACCCGGTGCACTGGATGGGGCGCCCGACCTCCGGGCGGCCTTCGAGCAGCAGCACCCGCGCGCCGTGCTCCGCGGCCACGCGGGCCGCGACCGCCCCGGCGGGCCCCGCCCCCACGACGATTACCTCATAATCGCAATCGGAACGATAGGGAGCCCCCATGACGTCGGAGATGATAACCGATCGTCCGGGGCGCGTAAAGCGTAACGCCGTAACGCCGCAAAGCGACGCCTGCAGGACCTAGCGCCCCTGCTCGGGGAAGCGGGTATCCCACCCGAGCGCGTAGTACAGGGGGTCGCGGCCCACCAGGCCCGTGAGCAACAGATAGAGCCCGAGGACGCCCAGCAGGATCCCGACGGGATGCGTCCAGCCCAGCCGCGCCCCGGCGTAGTAGAACGCTGCGCCCACCAGACCCAGGCGGATCACCCGGTCTTCCACGCCTAGGCGGCCCGGAACGCGCTCTCTTTGCGCCTCGGGCGGAGGTGGGGCAAGGCCCAGCATCTCGTACTTGGGCCTCTCGAGGTCGCGCAGCTCCCCTCGAAAGAGCGCCACGACGAGGAACAGCAAAATCCCCAAGCCCAGCACGATCCCCAGGAGCTCAACGGCTTCCATAGCTTCTCCTCCTCGGCTCCCTGTGGGGCGTCCCGGCGCTCATTGGAGACCCTTGATGAACTCGATCAGGGCCTCGAGCTCCTCGTCCGTGAGCTGCGGGTAGGCGGGCATGATCGCGGGGAAGCCCTCCACCACCTTGGTGTTGGGGTCGACGATCGACTCCCGTAGATACGCCTCGTCGGCCACGATCCGGGTCCCGTCCGCAAGGACGCGTTCGGAGCCGAAGAGCCCCTTCCACGTCGGGCCGGAGCTGGGGGAGCCGTCGACCGTGTGGCAGCCTACGCACCCCAACTGTCTATAGAGCTGTTGGCCCTTCTGGGCGAGCTCGCTCAGGCCCGTGGGCGCGGGCGGCCCCACCCGCCCGGCCCGCAGATCCGCAGGCTTGTTCCCCAGACTCACCAGGAACGCGGCCAGATCCCTAAGATCCCGCTCGGAGAGGTAGCGGTACGAGGGCATGATCGAGCGCGGCTTGAACTTACGCGGGTCCTTGAGGTGCTCGATCTGATAGACCATGTCGGGGATCTTGCGTCCGATGATCGTAAGGTCCGGGCCGTCGCGCTGGGTGCCCAGCATGGTAAAGGGGTAGTTCACGAAGTCGCCGAGTTGAGAGACGTCCTCGGGCCCGGCCCCCTCGCCCCAGCCCGTCTCGATGTCCTGGGGACGCAGGTAAAGCGTGTGGCAGTAGGTGCAGCCGTTGGTCAAGTAGACGAGATACCCCCGATAGGGCTCGCCGGTCAGTCCCGAGCCGCCCGGATCTTCCAGGGTCTCCCCCGGCTTCCAGTCCCAGGCGCGATCCGTCGGCGGGATGCGGGCTGCCTGCGTCGCCGGGATGATGTACAACACGAGCGTAAAGAGGGTGATCAGGAGGACGAGCGCCCCCAGGGCGTGGTATCCCACCGTGGTCCAGCGCCGCTCCCGCAGGGGTCCGTAGAGCGTCCAGACCGCGAACGCCAGGATTCCCAGGGACGCCACTCCTACCAACGCCCAGTAGAAGGGGCTGGCCTCCGCGGGGGAAGACAGCGGACGCACGGGCTCCGGCTGAGACTCGTGAGCCGTCACGGGGAAGGCGAACGCCCCAAAACCGAAGGCCAGAGCGATCGCGAATCGAGAGAAGCCTCGCATCAGGCAGCCACCTCCTTGGCGAGCGGGCGGGGGTTGGGGACGGGAGCCATCGGGGCCACCTCGTCCTCCCCCTCGCGCCAGGCGGGGCCCCGGGTGAGGGAGCGCACGATCAAGTAGATGAACAGCAGGAAGGCCAGCACCACCCCGGCCCCCATGAGCGTGCGGAACAAGCGCGCCAGCCAGACTGCCTGGAGCGACTCGTAGATCGTTTGGTTCAGGATGTTCACCGAGATGCCGACGACCAAGCCGGAGTGGGTGAAGCCCAAATAGAAGAGCGGGAAGGCCACGGCCATCAGCCAGAAGACCCAGCTCATCAGCCGCCAGCTGTAGAGCTTGCGGCCTGTGAGCCGGGGGAAGAGGTAGATCCCGGCAGCCATCCCGAAGGACGTGAACGCCCCCGCCAGTGCGAGGTGCGCATGGGCCTGCACCCACTCCGTAAAGTGCACGAACCAGTTGACGGCGTGCGTCGTCTGGAACGGCCCCTGAATGCACGTGATCAGATAATAGACGGCCCCTAGCACGGCGAAGCGGAGCGGAAAGCTCTCGATGACGCGGGGCCAGTTGAGCCGCGGCGTGGCCAGGTGATTGACCACCACGGCGAGCACGGGAATGGCCAATAGTACGGAGCTGATGACGGCGAACTCGCCGATCCAACGGGGCATCGGCATCTGCAGGAAGTGATGCAGCCCCGTCCCCGGGTAGAAGGCCATCAGGGTCCAGAAGCCCAAGATGCTCAGTCTGTGAGAGTATATGGGCTGTTTGGCCGCGATGGGGATGATGTAGTACGCGATCCCCAGCCCCAGGGGCGTGATGAAGAGCCCCACGGCGTTATGGAGCCACCAAGCGTGCAGCATCTGATTCCCCAAGCCCGTAAAGGCCAGCACCAGGAAGTTCCCCACCAGATACGTGATCGCCGTGGTGTAGAGCCCCCCTAAGAGATACCAAACGCTCACGTAAAGCTTCTGTCGTCGGCGCCGGAGCACGGTGGAGTGGACGCTGGCGAGGACCATCACCGCTGCCGCAACGATTAAGACGTCTACGAGTAGCGGGGCCTCGGCGTACTCGTAGGGCTGGATCGAGAGCCAAGGGTTTCCCACGATCCCAGCCCAGATCAAGATGAGATCGAGCAATACGGCCAGGTTCCAGACCCAACCTGCCCCGTAGGCCAGCTTGGGAAGCTGGAGTTCCACGTCGCACAGCCTCGGGACGATGTAGAAGATGGCCGCGATGAACCCCATTCCGATCCAGCCGTAGATCACCAAATTGGTGTGGAAGATGCGCAGCTTGCTATACGGCAAGCTCAGGGACTCCACGAAGCTCAGCGCGTCCGGCCAGAGGAACTGCAGGCTCTGGAAGAGCCCGATCAAGGGGCCCAAAGCCAGCCAGACCAGCGACGAGAAGAACCAGAGCTTGACGACCCGCTTCTCCTGTTCGCTCATGCGATCTGCCCCCTTATCGCATTCGGTCCGTATCCTTCGGCATAGAACCGGTCCAGAATGGGATCTAAGGGTGGGTCACCTCGAACGGCGCGATCCCGAACGCGTAGATCAGCCATCCCAAGACGATCACCCAGATCCACCAAGGGAAGCGGCCCTCCCCCTCGGCGATGAACTCTTCCGGTTCGGATTGGGTCTGGGAATTTGTCGTAAGGTCTTGGGCCATAGCCTTTCCCTCCCCCCCCGATTCAAGAGTTTCGGTCTTAAAACTGCTTTTCACTTGTATTGCGGACTATAGCACATCGGCCCAATCCTTGCAACGTGAAGCATGGATTCTGCTATCGGGAACGGCCCCGGAGCGCCTCCCACGCCAGCAGGGTCCAACCGGCGAGGAACGCCACCCCCCCGAAGGGCGTGATCGCCCCGAACGTCCGCACGCCCGTGAGGCTCAGCGCGTACAAGCTGCCTGAGAAGAGCACGATCCCCAACACGAAGAGCCACCCGACCCGGGCGAGGACCCGGGCGCGGAGGCGACGCGAGCTCTCCGACGACGCGGTCGGAGAGGGAGCGAGGTTGGGGTTGAGACGGAGGACCCCGACGACCAGCAGGGCCAAGGCGTGCCAGAGCTGGTAGCGCACGCCCGTCTCGAAGATCATCAGCATCTCGGGGTCGAGGCGGCCGCGCAGTCCATGGGCCCCGAACGCGCCCAGGGCTACCCCCGCACCGGCCAGCAGCGCCCCCCAGGCGAGAAGGACTCGAGCCGGGTCCCTCTGTGTCCGTGCGGCTGCGGCCTGCGTTCCGGTCTGCCCCTGCCGGTTTGCCTTCCTTCTCGTCTTCGCTTGGATCATGCGTGGAACGCCTCCTCCTGCTCTTGACAAGAGGGACAGATGGCCTCGAGCTCGACGTGAGGGGCGAGGACCCGCCAGCGTGCCAGCTCGCGCTCGGCGGACGGGGTGGTCGGGAGCGGGACGGGTCGGAGCGTGGCGGGCAACCCCTCCACGGCCACGTCCACCATCCGCCCGCAGCGCCGGCAAATCAGATGATGATGAGGCTCGAGATTCGCGTCGTAGCGGACGACCCCGTCCGGGCCGGTCACCTTGCGCAACAGGCCCCGTTCCACCAGCTGCCGCAGGTTCTGATAGAGGGTGGCCACGCTCAGGGGCGTGCCCCGCGCGCGCAGCGCCTCGAGCATCTCCTCGGCGGTGTAATGGCAGTTCGTCTCGTAGAGCAGCTCCAGGACGAGCCGACGGGCCAGGGTCGGCCGCAGCCCGACGGCCTCCAGCCGGCGTTGTACGTCCTCGCCGCGTTCTGTGGGCAGTCTCATAACGGGAGCCATTATAGCTCGGAGGGCCGGGAGGCCCAACGCCCGAGGGCGGGCGCTCCCGGCCCCCGCTGGGAGGTGGAAGAGTTCCGTATTTAGCGTTGGAGCCTCTGGGCCAGTTCGGCGATCTCCTCCGGGCTCAGCCCCGGCGCGAACTCCTCCGGGACGTCGGGGTAGACGGGGATCTCGCCGCCCTCGGGCGGGCCGTCGACCACCGTGAGCGCGCCGCCGTCGGGATGGGTCCCCTGCCAGATCTTGGCGACGTCTTGATAGTCCTTGAGACTGAAGCGGTAGAGCGTGCGGTGGAGCCCCCGCTCCTCGAACTTGCGGGCCTCCGGGAACTTGGAGTTCTCGACCTTGGGGATGGGGAGCATCTTGGTGAGGTCGACGCCCGTCAGCTTCTCCAGCGCCTTGGCGTAGGCCACGATGTGGACCCCGCCGCGCACCAAGAGATAGCCGATCATCTCGCGGGCGACGGGGTTCTTCGTCATCTCGTAGACGCGGATCTTGTGGAGCCGGGCCCCGCACTCGAGGAAGAAGTTGTGCAGAAGATCCAGCACGAGGTCCCCGCTGTTGAAGACGTAGTCGCCCTGCCAGGGCTGGCCCATCGAGTTGGCCACCAGGGCCGTCTGGGCCGTGGCGATGAAGTGGTGGGTGTTGCGGACGTCCTTGCCGGGGGAGAGGGGAGCCTCCTCCGGGGCGCCGGGCTCGGTCGTCCCCTGGAGCAGCAGGTTGACGGTGGCGGCCACCAGCTCGATGTGCCCCAGCTCCTCCGTGGCGATGTTGGCGATGAGGTCGTAGAAGGGCTTCAGCTGGTCCCGCCGTCGGAAGTTGAACGACTGGTAGGTGTAGTTCATCAGGGTGGACATCTCGCCGAAGCGGCCTCCCAAGAGTTCTTGGACGGCCGCGGCGGCGTTGGGGTCCGGCTCCTCGGGCCGGGGGAGCTCGATCTGCAACCGGTCGATCCGCAGGTACATCGCGACCTCCTTTACACTCATAATGATTCTGATTGTGATGGTGATTATAGAATGCGGGGCCGCTCGCCGTCAACCCCCTGGGTCGGGAGGGCTACGACGGGACGGAACGCGGCCCACATCCCGCCTTCAGCGGGCCTTCGAGCCCGTCGAGTAGAGCCGCTTCTTCAAGGATTCCAGCGCCGCCCGCTCCGGGGCCGTAAGGCGCGTAAGCTCCCCGGGCTTGAGGCTCCCCAGCGTCACGGGCCCGTGGGCCACCCGCACCAGCCGCTCCAACGGGAGCTTGAAGTGCCGGATCAGGCGCTTGACCTCGTGCTTCTTCCCCTCGGTGAGCACCAGCTCCAGGACGGTGCCGTCCTTGGTGCGCCGGACGATCCGCCCGCGGCGGATCCGCAGCCGCTCCCCCTCGTCCCGCACACCCCGCTGCATCTTGCGGAAGATCTCGTAGATGTGCCGATAGGGCAGCAGCCGCGGGATCGCCACGTGATAGACCTTCTCCACCTCGTAGCGCGGATGGGTGAGCAGGTTCACCAGCTCGCCGTCGTTCGTCAAGAGGAGCAACCCCTCGGCGTCCCGATCCAGCCGCCCGGCGATCGCCAAGCCTAGCCCCTGGAGCCCCCTTCGTCGGAGCAGTCTCCCGACGGTATGGGGATATTTAGGGTCGTAGAGCGAGGAGAGCATCTCCCTCGGCTTGTAGAGCTTGTAGACGACGGGCTCTTTCCGCTCCAGGGGGACCCGGCGACCCTGCACCTCCAGCTCTCGGACCGCCTCCGGGTCCACCTCTTGGAAGGGGTCGAGGACGAGCTCGCCGTCCAGGCGGACCTCCCCCCGATCGATAAGCGCTTTCGCCTTGCGGCGGGCGATCCCCGCCTGCCGTTGGACGAGCTGCAGGAGCCTCATCGGGGTGAACCCGATTCTCTCAAGAGGATGCGGGCGTCCACCACCCGCGCCCCGGCCCCCTCCTCGAAGACCATCAGCGGGTTGATGTCTAACTCTTCGATCTCTTCGAGCTCGATCGCCAGCTGCGATAGGCGCAGGAGGCACTCGGCGATCGCGTCGGTGTCCCGGGGCGGCTGGCCCCGGAAGCCCTCCAGCAGCCGATGGGCCCGGATGCCCTCGATCATCCGGTAGGCCCCCAGCTCCCGGATGGGCGCGATGCGAAACGTGACGTCCCGTAAGACCTCGACGTAGACCCCACCCAGCCCGAACATGAGCAGGGGTCCGAAGTGCGGGTCCCGCTTCAAGCCCAAGATGGTCTCGACCCCGCCGGGGACGAACTCCTGCACGAAGACCCCCCAGATCTCCGCGTCGGGCTTGCGCTCCCGTACGCTCTGCACGATCCCGCGGTAGGCCTCCCGCACGGCGGCTTCGTCCTCCAAGCGCAGGCGCACCCCCCCGACGTCGAACTTGTGGACGATCTGGGGGGAGACGATCTTGAGCACCACGGGATACCCGATCCGTTCCGCGACCCGGACGGCCTCGTCCTCGTCCGCGGCCAGCTCCCCCCGGAGCACGGGGAACCCGTACGCGCGCAAGATCGCGTGGGCCTCCGGCTCCGGCAGGAACGTCCGCCCGTCGGCTTGGGCCTTCTCCAAGACGGTGCGGGCCGCCTCCCGATCGACGTCGTCGAACGTCCGCACCGGCGTGCGGGGGCGGTTCACCCAGCTCATGTAGCGGGCCATCTCCGCCAGGGCGCGGGCGGCGTCCTCCGGGAAGCGGTAGTGGGGGACGCGGGCCTCCTCCAAGACCTTGAGGGCCTCGCCGATCTCCTCTAAGGCCATCAAGCAGGCGAGCACGGGCTTCTGGTGCTCCCGGGCGGCGTCGGCGATCGTCCGGGCGATGGCCGTAAGATCGGCCATCATCTGCGGCGTGCAGATCACGATGGCCGAGTCGACGCTCTCGTCGCGCAGGACCCAACCCAGGGCGTAGGCATACCGATCTTCTTGGGCGTCTCCGATGAGGTCCACGGGGTTGCGCACGCTGGCCGTCGGCGGCAGGCCCTCCTGGAGCTTGCGGGTCGTCTCCTCGGAGAAGCGGGCCAGTTTCAGCCCGTGGCGCACGCAGGCGTCGGTGGCCATGATCCCGGGGCCCCCGGCGTTGGTGACGATGGCCACCCGATCCCCCCGGGGCGCGGGCTGCTGGGCCAGCGCCTGGGCGTACTCGAAGAGCTCCTCGATCGTCTCCACTCGGAGAACCCCGCACTGGTGGAAGAGGGCGTCGTACACCTCATCGGAGCCCGCCAGCGCCCCCGTGTGGGAGGCGGCGGCCCGGGCCCCCTCGCGGGTGCGGCCCGATTTGATGGCCAAGATGGGCTTCTTTTGGGGGAGCTCCCCCGTGATCTCGCGGGCCAGGTCCAAAAACCCTTTCGGGTCGTCGAGGTTCTCGACGTAGAGCAGGATGACGTCCGTATGGGGATCGTCCCGCAGGGCGGCGAGGAGGTGGGTCTCGTTGAGGACGGCCTTGTTCCCGATGGAGACGAACTTGGAGATGCCGATGTGCTGGGATTCAGCGTATTCCAGGGCGGCCACCCCGACCGCGCCGCTCTGGGAGATGAAGGCGATGTTCCCCGGAGGGGGCATGGAGCGGGCGAAGGTGGCGTTGAGCCGCACCTGCGGGTCGGTGTTGATGATCCCCAGGCAGTTGGGGCCGACCAGCGCGATGTCGTGCTCCCGGGCGATCGCCCTCAGCCGCTCCTCGAGCTTGAGCCCTTCGCCTCCGACCTCCTTGAAGCCCGCGCTCAGGACCACCGCGCCGGGGATGCCCTTCCGGGCGCACTCCTCGAGCACTTGAGGCACGACCGGAGCCGGGACGATGACCACGGCCAAGTCGACCTCATCGGGGATCTCCTGCACCGAAGGGTACGCCCGCACGCCCAAGATGCTCTTCGCCTTGGGGTTTACGGGGTAGACGATCCCCTGGTAGTCTCCCAGCAGGATGTTGGCGAACACCGCCCGGCCCACCGATCCCGCCCGGGTCGAGGCCCCGATCACCGCCACGGAGCGGGGCGAGAGCAGGCGTCGAAGTCCTTCCTTTTCATCCTTCGGCATGGGCGTTCTCTCCTCCGTTCCCTCGTCTCGATTCTTCCGCGGTAGCCGTCCAGCGCTTCAGTGCCCGCACGACTTCGTCCCGCTTCTCAAGCGACTCTTGATACACCTCAAAGCGGGACGGAGCGATCCGACGCAGCTCCTCCAAATAGCCGTTCAGTTCGTCCAGCTTCGCGAGGATCCGCTCACGATCCACCATGGGCGACGCTCTCCAAGTATTCTCGGTAGATATGCCGGAAATCGTCAAATTCCTGGGCCGTGCGGAAGGCCAACTCATAGAGCGCATCCTCGTCCTTGACGAGCAAAACCCGACCTTCCTTGAGGACCCGATGACGGACGTAGAGGGGCAGTGCCTGGAAGACGTGCACGTCCAGATCGAACGCCCCCACATAGCTCAGCCGCTTGCGGGCCAACTCCTCCGGGGTCCAGCCCCTCGGGGGGAGAACGAGGCAGACGTCGAGGTCGGAGCCGGGATGCAAATCGCCGCGGGCAGCGCTCCCGAACAGCATGACCGCCAGCACGTCCCGATCGTTCCGAGCCCGATCCAGCAACCTTTCCAGCTCCCTCTTTCTCTTCGCGTTCATCCCAGGAGTTTCTCCGCTTGGATGGGAACGTCCGAGAGGGCTTCCGGCGCGCTCATGTCGCCTTTCTTGGGATTCTCGATGCGGGCATATCTCTTCCCTCGGGGATTCTTGTGGATCGTAATTTGCCCCTTGGCCCAATCGATGGGCCAGACCTCGGGGATGCCGTGCCGGGCGTAGAGGGGGATCTTCCCATGAGGATCGTACTCGACGGACGTCTCCGCTCCCTCCACAATCCGGAGCACGTCTCCGGGGCCGGGGTGCTCGGCTGCGTAAAAGTCCGCACGGGGTCTAAGGAGCGCCAGATCGGGCTGGGGCTCCGAGCGCTCGCTCAGACGAATGGGGTTCTGTACGCTCACGATCGCTTGACCTCTGACCCGTTGCATGAGCAGATGGGTCAAACGGTTGACACACGCCGCATGCCGGCTTCCAACGGGCAAGTTCAGCACCAGCTCCCCCTCGATCGGCTCCACGCGGTCGTCCTCCCCCCAGATGCCGACCTCGGCCAGCTTGGAATACTCGTCCACGGTGAACTTGCGCACCGCATAGGGCGCTGTCTTCGGGCTCGCCTTCGTTTACACCTCCCCCCTTCGTTGAGGGTTTCTCCGCCTTTGGGATGCTTTGCCGGAGTCGATTCTAGCAGGTTCCCTCACTGCGGGGACAGTGTATCGAGGTCGGAGGGCGAGGGCCACTGCTTCGGTCGATAGGTAGGGACAAGCTCCTGCAGCCTTTCTCGGATCGTTTGCGCGTCCCCTTGTGCAGCCGCTTCCTGGAGCGCCCGAAGAGCCTTGAAGAATTGAGCTTCCCTAGGAGGTGCGCTCATCTTGGCGATGAAGATCTTCTCGTGCTTCGTCGCTTCCGTGCCCTCCTCGGCGGTGAGCAGCTCCTCGCACAGCTTCTCCCCGGGTCGGATGCCGGTGAAGACGATGGGGATGTCCTTATCCGGCTCGTACCCCGATAGGCGGATCATCTCCCGAGCCAACTCCAGGATGCTCACGGGCTCCCCCATATCCAAGACGAACACCTCTCCCCCCTCCCCCATGGCTCCGGCCTGCAGCACGAGCAGCGCCGCCTCCGCCGGGAGCATGAAGTAACGCTTCATCTCCGGATGGGTCACCGTTACGGGTCCGCCCCGCTTGATCTGCTCCTGAAAGAGGGGGAAGACGCTCCCCCGGCTGCCGAGGACGTTGCCGAAGCGCACGGCTACATAGCGGGTAGGCCTTCCCTCCCTCTGAGCTCGGACATTCAAGGACTGGACGATCTGCTCCGCTACCCGCTTGGTGGCTCCCATCACGGAGGTGGGGTTGACCGCCTTGTCCGTGGAGATGAGCACGAACTTCTCGCTGCCGTGGGTCAGCGCGGCCTCCGCCACCGTAAGGGTCCCGAAGACGTTGGTCTTCACCGCTTCCTCGGGATAGGCCTCCATGAGGGGGACGTGCTTATACGCCGCGGCGTGGAAGACGACGGAGGGGGCATAATCGCGGAAGATTTGTGCGATCCTTCCTTGGCTGTTGACGTCTCCAACGATGGTTGCGAGGGGAAGCCCGGGGAGGCGTTCGGAGATCTCTCCCTCCAATACGTAGAGGCCGCTCTCATCTTGGTCCAAGGCCAGGATTTGATCGGGCCCAAACTTCGCAATCTGGCGACACAGCTCCGATCCGATGGAACCGGCAGCGCCGGTGACGAGGACAACCCTACCGCGGATATACCCTTCAACGGCCCGCAGGTCAATCTCCACGGGATCGCGGCCTAAGACGTCTTCCAGCCGGACCTCTCGAATATCGGAGAGACGAAGACGTCCGGTCATCAGCTCGGACAAGCTGGGGAGCACCCGGATATTGCGGATACCGGCTTGCCTCCCCAGCTCTACAACATCCCGGATCACTCGGGACGGGGCTGAAGGCATGGTAATGACCAGCGAATCGATCTCATAGCTCCTTGCCAGCTCGGGGATGCGCCTCCTGGGGCCGAGGACCGGCACGCCGTGGATAGAGCTCCCCTGTTTCGCCGGATCGTCGTCGACGAACCCGATAGGCACGTAGCGGGCATCGGGGTTGCGCAGCATCGCTCGGAGCACCTGTTCTCCGGCGTTCCCCGCCCCTACCAGCAAGACCCTCCTCCCCTGCGTGGGCCTCTTCTGCGTTAGGCCCATCTGAATGCGCTTGGCCGAGCGAAAAGCCCCGATGAACAACAACGAAAGGGCATAATCCATCACCAGAACGCTCGCCGGAAGCGCTACCAGAACGTCGGCCCGCTCGAGGAGGAAGTACAGCGTGCCCAGCAGGGATGAGCCCGCACTTACGGCGAGGAACACGCGCGCCAGCTCCGGGAAGCTCACGTGGGCCCAGCTCATCCGGTAGAGGCGAAACGCTGCGAAGACCGGAAGTTTTACGATCAGCGAGAGCGCCAGATAAAACCGGAAGCGCTCCTGCCACTCGGAGGGGATGCCCACCTCCAAGAACCGCAGCTCGAAGCTGAGATAGAGGGCCAACGAGAGCAGGAAGGCATCCCCGATCCAGAAGGGGAGAGTCCGTTGCAGGATCCCCCGGATCCCAACCCGGAAAGGGCTCATCGCAGAAGTGCCTCCAGCTCTTGGACCACGGAGTCCACCTCGGCCTCCGTAAGTCGGGGGTGGAACGGCAGCGCGATCGTCCGCTCGGAGACGGCCTCGGCCACGGGGAAGTCGCCGGGCCGGTATCCGAACCTCTCCCGATAGAAGGGTTGAAGGTGGATCGGAGGGAAGTAATCGGCACAACCGATGCCCCTCTCCTGCAGGCCACGCAGGACCCGATCCCGATCCTCCCGCGTGAACGACCCCTCCAAGCGCACCACGTAGACGAACCAGCTCACCTTCACATGAGGGGCCACATAGGGGCGCCGGAGCAGCCCTTTCCGCTCCAGGGGCTCCAGCCGCTCACGGTAGAGCCGGGCGACCCGCTCCCGTTGGGTTAGAAGCTCGTCGAGGCGCTCGAGCTGGGCCAGCCCCAGCGCGCAGTTTATGTCGCTTAGGCGATAGTTGTAGCCCAGGCGCTCGTGCCGGAGCCAGCCCGCCGAGGAGCCCTCCCCCCGCCCCTGGTTGCGCAGGCTGCGGCCGAGCCGGGCCACCTCGTCGCTGTCTGTCAGCACGGCCCCGCCCTCGCCCGTCGTGATCTGCTTGTTCGGGTAGAAGGCGAAGACGGCGGCGTCTCCGAAACTGCCCGCTTTGCGCCCCTTGTACTCGGCCCCCAACGCCTCCGCGGAGTCCTCGATGAGCGCAAGCCCGTGTCTTTGGGCGATCGCGTTCAACGCGTCCCACTCGGCGGGGTGGCCGAAGACGTCCACGGCCAAGATCGCCCGCGTGCGGGGGGTGATCTCCCCCTCGATTTGCGAGACATCAATGTTAAGCGTCTGCGGGTCGATGTCGACGAAGACAGGCCGAGCCCGCTCGAACAAGATGCAGTTCGCGGAGGCGATGAAGCTGAACGGCGTGGTGATCACCTCATCGCCCTCCCCGATGCCCAGCGCCTTCACGCAGAGATGCAGGGCGGACGTCCCCGAGTTGACGGCCACGGCGTGCTTTACGCCTGCATACTCCGAGAGCTTCCTCTCGAACTCTTGAAGCATAGGGCCGAGGCTTAGATAGGGCGTCCGCAGGACGCGCACGACGGCCTCGATCTCGCGCTCGGTGAGGTCGGGTCGGGCTAGAGGAATCTCCATTAGAAGTTCCTTAAATCTGAGAGGGGGTCACGACCTTGAGGGGCAGCTTGTCCACAAAGTGGGCTGCATTCCAAGTGACGAAGAGATCGAGCTGCCGCCGATACCTCTCGGCCAACTCGGCTATGAGGGCGTCGCCGAAGCTCAGCTTCCGCTCCATCATCCCTAGAATCCTTACGGGATCGAAGCAGACCTCCTCTCCATCCTCGGGAAAGAGGACCGTGACATTATATTTGGCCGCGAAGCCGATAAAAAGCTCTTGCAGGCTCGATGGGCTCAAGTTGAACGAGAGGATACCGCATACCTCCATCAGGTTGTACACGGTGGTCCGGCCCACCCATGCCCCGCGCCTTACGCGCTCTAAGAAGGCTCGGTTCTCCGAATATCTAGGGTCGCGGGGATAACGGAGATCAACGACGAAGATGTCCGTGTCGATCAGCACCCGCGCTCTTCTCTTCACTTTGTCAGTGGCCTCCTGCGGGAGTGGGCGAGCGCTTCCTCGACGGTGGGAAAATGGGGCTTACTTCGTTCTAGCTCCTGCTCGATCTTGGCCCAATCGATCTCCTTGCCGGGTTTCCTCCCTTGAAGCAGGGCCAGGAGGGCTTCGCGCACCAAGCTTGACGAACGCCGGTCTAATGCCTCCCTCAAGATCTCCTTGATCAGGGCGCTACGCGTCATCCCTTTGAGCTCAGCGAGCTCCTCAATCCTGGAGATCAACTCCTCTTCCATGCGCACGGTGACCACCGGCATGGAGATCCCCTCCGTATTACTTTCTTGGGGTAATTATAACACAAAGAGAAGTGAAGGCCAAGGCGAAGCACAAAGGGTTTAGTCTTTATGTCGTTATTACCCGGGCCGGGACGCCCACGGCGGTCACCCGCTCGGGAAGATCGTTGACGACGACGGCCCCGGCCCCGACGATCGTGTGTGCCCCGATCTTGACGTTCGGGACCGCGCAGGCCCCTATGCCCACGAGGGCCCCCGGCCCGACGTGAACCCCACCCGCCAAATGGCTTCCGGGTGCCAGGTGCGCGAAATCCCCGATGACGCAGTCGTGATCGATCGTGGCCCCGGTGTTCACGATGACGTGCCGCCCGAGGGCCGCGTCGGCGTTGAGGACGGCTCCGGCGAACACCACCGTCCCCTCCCCCAGCTCGACGCCCCGTCCCAGCCGGGCGCTCGGGTGCACCACCACGGCGAACTCGACGCCCAGGGGCGGTAAGCGCTCGGCCACCCGCCTCCTCGCTTCGTTGTCCCCGATCGCCAGCACCAGCCGCACCTCCGATGAAAAGCCCTTCCGCAACCGCTCAAAGCCCCCTAACACGGGGAACTCCCAGAGGTGCGTGCCGTGCTTGGCGGCGTCGTCGTCCAGAAACCCCACAACGCGAAAGCCGGCCCGAATCGCGCAGTCACAGACGACCTTCGCGTGTCCGCCCGTCCCGTAGATGAGCAGCTCTTGGCTCGCAGTCATCCGTTGTCACGACGAACGCGTCGATTTGTCGAAAACTTCTGAGAACTTCGGGGCCGTGGCGTGGTCTTGGGCGCTCACGCCCTCCCCCTGGAGCACCTTCCACGCCGTGAGCGCCAGGATCTTCAGATCGACCCAAAGCGAGAGGTTGTCCACGTACCAGACGTCGAGCCGGAACTTCTCCTCCCAGCTTAAGAGGTTGCGCCCGCTCATGACGACGGGCCCGGCCATCCCGGGCCGGACCTCGTGGCGGCGGGCCTGCTCGGGCGTATAAAGGGGCAAGTACTCCATCAAAAGGGGTCGAGGGCCCACCGCGCTCATGTCCCCCTTGAGCACGTTCCACAGCTCGGGGATCTCGTCCAGACTCAATTTGCGCAGGAAGCGCCCCAGGGGCGTAAGACGCTGTTCATCGGGCAGGAGGTGCCCCTTCTCGTCGCGCAGATCGAGCATGGTACGGAATTTGTACATCACGAAGGGCTTCCCGTGGAGGCCGGGGCGAACTTGCTTGAACAAGACGGGAGGCCCCATGGTCACCCGAATCAGCAGGGCGATGACGAGCGCCAAGGGAGCGGTCAGGAGGAGCCCGCAAGACGCCAACACGACGTCCAGGGCCCGCTTGCCCCAGCGGCGGTACCCGCTCCCCCGTGGGGAGAGGTCCGCCTTGTCACCCCGTTTCGATTGCGTGGTCCTCTTCATGTTCCTGGACGTCCTCCCCGGGATGCGGTTCAACGCTTAGGGGAGAGCCTCCTGCAGGCACCGGATCAGGGGTGGGAGAGGTTCTTGCCAGAGCCAGTCGGCCCGCAGGCGTAAGCCGGGCACGACTCGACTGCGCACCCAACCTTCCGTTACGGACTCCACGCGGTACCGCTCTCGACCTTTCTCGAGAGCGTGCACGACCAGCGCGCGGCGCTCCGGATCGACGGCCCAGTACTCGGGCACCCCGGCTTGGGCGTAGTCCTGAGCCTTCTCTCCTAGGTCCAGAGTCCGGGTAGAGGGGCTCATCACCTCCACAATCAGCGTAGGGACGACGGAGAGTGGGACACCCTGCGCCTGCCGGGCGTCCTCCGGGGCGAGTACGAAGACATCCGGCTCGCGGATCACCCCGGAGCTCAGCCGCACCGCCGCCGGTCCCGTCAGCACCTTGCCCCAACGCTGCCTCTCGCAGCACTCGGCGAGGAGCCTGTACAAGAAGCCCACCAACTCTTGGTGTTCAGCCGTAGCGGGTGAATACAGGAGCACCTCCCCGCGGACGAACTCCCAGCGCTGGCTCTCCGGCGCCTCTTTCAAGTAGCGCTCCTCGGACCAGCCCCCAAGTCGGAGCACGTACGGATCCTGAAGCTCCTGCTCCTGCTCGTCCAGAACCCGGATCCTCATGACGGGTTCCTCCCTCTTCTCTTCCCTTTCCTTTCTCATTATAGAACGTAACTCGGGCCTTCGCCGGTCCGGTCCGGTCCGGAAGGCTGGGGGACTTCGTCTACCCCCCACGGGCGCGGAGGGAAGGGCGGCCCCGTCGACTTGACAACCCCCACGACGACGAAGAGAATTACCCCCACGCGCCTTAACGCTGGGCTAACGCTCCCGGAGTATAATGGCCGGTGCGGCGCGGGAAGGATTCGGCATCGGAGATGGAGAGAAGGGCCAAAGAGAAGGAGGAACAAGGAGGAATCGCCATGCGGATGCGCAGCATCTCTTCCGGAAAGCGGCTCGCACTCGTGGGGTTGGTGCTCCTCTTAGGGGCAGCGGTGGGAGCCTCCAGCGCGCAGCAGTCGCTCATCACCGT